>Ga0208379_1000013_pt1 | contig 87726 bp, 96 predicted proteins | sample CryBogCBE02Aug07_FD_184559 | JGI IMG/M metagenome (GOLD analysis project Ga0208379, IMG submission 184559) | Freshwater microbial communities from Crystal Bog, Wisconsin, USA - CBE02Aug07 (SPAdes) | ecosystem: Environmental > Aquatic > Freshwater > Lake | place: Crystal Bog, Wisconsin, USA... | reverse complement strand
TCTCCTGAAGTGTTTTCTCGGCCAGCCACATGGGCTCAGAGTCACAAGCACCATGCTCAGAGAAGTTACGCAGATGCTGATACATATATGTACTTGCTTCACGATAGTTACTGAAGTTATTACATGCATTTTGCAGTGCATAATTCAGAGAAGATATGACTTCAGCATCAGCCGTGTCATACAACTCCCACTGGTCGGCAGTATAAGCCACTGTGGCTTGCTTCTTGATCTCAAGATTACGCATTGTTGTACTCATCGCTAAAGTGTTCTTCGAGCTGACGGAAGTTAATAACACGAAGATCAAGAAGATCACGCACCAAGGATGCTTCAGTACCAATGGCACAGTCAACAACCTCATTCACGAAGTCTTCAATCATATCAGCATTCCAACCCTGCATAAGGTTGGAATACCACAGAGACACAAGCCAAGTCTGATAGTTGCTAAAGCCGTTACAAGTCATGTCAGTCATGTTCCATTCCTCTTTTGATAAGACCATTTTATATGGTAGGGCAATTAATGTCAATGGGCCTTAGGCCGCTTGACGGAGTTTCTTACCGAAGTAATAGAGGGCCGAAGCCTTGTTGCACTTATAGAACTTGCCAGTAGATACTTCCTTATAGATGAAGGGATACTTATGAGAGCGGCTGTTGTAGCCAGTCAAGACCTTGCCGCTTACTTCAGTCAGCAAAAGATCATTGAGCTTAGCCTGAAGCTGAAGAGCAGCATCAACCTTCTGAGCTTCAATAGTCTTGCCGCCCTTTACTTTGACGGACAGCTTTAGATCTGCCGACTCGGAAGTAAAGCGGATGTTACCAATAGCAAACTCAACACCATGAGCTTCGCCATACTTGGCCAAAAGGGCAGTCAATTCAGCGCGGAGAGATTGGCAAACGGCCTTGTCAAAAGTCGCGATAGTCATGTTCATTCCTCGTTGGTTGGTATATCCCATTCTACCATGGGCTCGAATTAATGTCAATTGGCGGTGCATTTGTCCTACGAAAGAGATGCACCAAACTCTCGCCCTCATTGCTCTAGACTGGGTGAGGACCTAACCACCTTTCGGCTCCCAATATGCTGTGGCAGGTGAGGTATCTCTTGCCCGCGGCAAGTGTCTTGCCCGCGGGCAAGTGCCCATTCTCCTTTTAGCGGTTAATTACTCCGCTTCTATTGACACACTCTGCAGAAGTGCATCTCTAGACTTTCCTTACCACGAATTCATTGGCTGGTATACTTAGACTGGCAAGTAAACCGGCTTAAAGCCAAAGACTTCGCACCGGTATAATACACCATGGATCTCAAACTCATCATTGACCATAGATGACCGGTGGCCAATATAACGGCCAAAATGAGTACGCAGAGGCTGCATTACTTCTACATCGTCACTATAATCTTTATTCTCAAACTCTTCTTCAGAGACGGGATCAATAAGCATGGGCCCCTTGGACCAAGAACCAAAGACATTTTGAGTACGCTCAAAGGCATATTCCAATGCCGCATCAGTATTCATGCTCGGAAAAGCATCAACATTTGCAATATGCACGCGCCCACCCGAGAGTTCGTCGATATGATAAACTGCCACGATAGCCATTAGTTTTTTCCTTGTTTCCTTTGATATCCCATCATACCATGGGAACGAATTAATGTCAATCCACTCTCAGGCGTCAGCGGCCCGAAGCTGCTGACTCATATGCCGGTATTCATCTCTATAGATCTCAAGATCTTCTTCGAGTTCTTTAATGAGCCTCAGGGCTTTTTCATACTTAGAGGTGTGGAGTACTACCCAACCACTCTGAGTACCACAGTAAGGCTCAAGTAGTTGAACTATCTTACTCATGCCGTTTCCCTTATTTCCTTTGATGTCCCATCATACCATGGGCTGGAATTAATGTCAATGGCCTGAGCCAAGGTTACCCATTCTTGAGGCAGGTAACCTTGGCCAGGGACTCGAACCGAGTTGCATTGGCTCGACGAAGCTTAGCAATCTTGAGAACCATACGAAGACTGGTTTCACGAAGACGGTCGAAGTTCTTAATCACGAAGTTCATGACGTCAGACTTCTGTTCTTCAGTGTAATCATCGAGAAGACCAGCTTTGACGACTTGCTTGATACGGATGAGGTAGTCACGCTTAGTCTTCATGGCGAGATCGATGTAATGGGACCGAGAAACAAGAGCACCGAAGTGAGGTGCAAGCTTGTGACCCTTGTCGATCATTGCATCCATGTCGTAGTTGGTAATAAAGATGACAGTACCATTGAACTGGAAGCGACGAGGCATGATGTCGCCATCTTGATCCTCAAACTTAGCTTCAGTCATCCAAGAGATCATACGCTTGTCAGACGAGTCAGTTGCAGCCTTGATAAGGTTGAGAGACACATCGTCGAAGAAGATGCTGTCGGCATCGTCAAAGACCACGACACAACCGGGATGCCTATGCTCATAAAGAGCACGAAGCAGACCAGTAGCACGAACATAGCCCTTGATCTGAGTACTACGAACACCTTCCGGATCATACTCATTGAGCACTTGCTCGACAGTAAACGACTTGCCGAGACCTGCAGGGCCAGAGACAATGAGACCACGAATGGTACCATCTACTGCGGCATATGCAAGATCACTGAGAACACTGAAGCGTTCGTGCAGCTTAGCTTCAATTTGCTCATCCGTTTCATTAGAGACAGCTTGAGCGAAAGAAGAAACGTTACGAGCTTTGTCACGGTTATAAACGCCACGAGGCATATTGAGATGTCCTTTGTTTGGTTGGTTTGATAAGGCTATTATATCTGGTAGGCTAATTAATGTCAATACCGCGGAGCTAGATGATCCACATCAGCTGATCCGACTGACATCATAATCACGACTAAGATAAGCCCAGCTATGGCAAAGATCACAGCTGCAGCCTCAAGGGCAAACCTAATGTAGCGGTTCATGTGGATTCCTTTTCCTTTTGTAAGACCATTCTATATGGTAGGCCAATTAATGTCAATGGGCTCAGACGTAATGAGTCAGATTGTCAAACTCACGTCCGGCGGGCCAGGTCCATACAGTATACACAGCTAGCTTAGCCCACACAGCACAATCACGCCGAGTAGTACCAGAGATAGAGTTCCACCGACCAGAAGTCTTGCCATAGTTATAGCGAGGGCCAACATAAAAAGTCTTGACCTTATACTTCTTGCCAGTGACTTTACTCAGCTTATTCAGCTCAGCCTTAAGTACATCTCGAGCATAGTCGAGTTTATGGATAGGGATAGGAGTGTAGCCAACTGGAGTTTTGGGAGTGTAATTCTTCATGCTTCCATTCCTCTTTTGTAAGACCATTCTATATGGTAGGCCAATTAATGTCAATCCGCCTTGTCGTTTTTATGACGAGAATGACGACTGAAGCTGCCCTTTCCCTTTTTAGCCTTAAAGATCAAGGCCTTATTGGCTTTATGGGCATTCTTGGCTATTGGGTTCTGGCTCATGTTCCAATTCCATAATTAATTCCATAAGAGTATTATATTAGGTAGGCCAATTAATGTCAATATCTTTTTTTTCTTATAAATATTAAAATATGGGAGTTTAATATGGCAACTTTAAAGACCGAATATCAAGTTCAACCCACATTATACATAGATATACCTACGAACTTCGATATTCATCCAGTCAAAGGCGATATTGTTTTAATAAAAAATGATGAAGCCGTCAAGCGTTCTATTATTAATATTGTAAGAACATCTTTATTTGAAAGACGTTTCCGCCCAGATTTTGGCTGCAATGTTGTTGGACAACTCTTTGAAAACTTTAATGACAACACCATTTACATGGTACAGCAAAGTATTATATCAGCTATAAACAGCTATGAGCCTAGAGCTAAACTTATCGATGTTACAGTTTCATCTATTGATGGAAATGATAATTCATTAGCAGCAACAATAACATTTGCGATTAATGGGGCATCACAACAAACTACTTTAACAACCACACTTGGTGTCAGTCTTGTTAGATAAATAATTGACGCCTTCACTTATTAATTGAGATAATTCATGTCATCAAACAGTGCACTTGTAACATCTAGTTTAGATTTTGATACAATCAAGGCTAATTTAGTTACATATCTACAGGGTCAACCTCAGTTTAAAGGCTACGACTTTCTTGGATCTAACTTATCAGTACTGATAGATCTATTAGCATACAACACTTATTATAATAATTTCTACACAAACATGGCCATCTCGGAAGCATTCCTTGACTCGGCACAAATCATGGACTCAGTAGTATCCCGTGCTAAGGAACTTAATTACACTCCTAGATCTAAAAGATCTGCCACAGCACAGATTACCTTAAGTGTAACTCCACAGCCTGATAATGTTGGTAACTATCCAGCAAACATATATATTCCAAAATACTCTCAGTTCAGCTCTAGAATTGACACGAGTATCTTTACATTTACTACAGATCAAGACATTGTTCTTAATTCAGTTAATAACTATACTACATCTAATATATCTATCTATGAAGGCACTGTAGTAACAGAGCAGTTTGTATATGATAGCACATTAACTGATCAGAAGTTTTTATTAAGCAATCCTAATATTGACACAACAAGCATTTCAGTTCATGTTCTAAATTCATTAACTGATACTAATAATACTGAGTTCATTCAAGCATCTACTCTTCTTGGATATAATAATGCTTCAAAGATCTTCTTTATCCAAGGCTCATCTAATGGAAGATATGAGTTAATCTTTGGTGATGGTAATATTGGTCAAGCATTAATCAATGGTAATGTTATAAGTGTTACATATAGAGTCTGTGCAGGATCAAATGGTAACTTATGCAAGACTTTTATTCCAATCAATGGCATTGGTGGATATGGTCAAAGCCAAATAGGCGTAAAAACTGAGCTGTCTTCATATGGCGGATCTGATGCAGAAACCATTGACTCTATTAAGTATAATGCACCAAGACATTACCAAACACAGCAGCGCGCAGTAACCAATGATGATTATCGTATCATTCTTCTTCAAAAGTTTCAGAACATCAGAGCTGTGAATGTATATGGTGGTGAAACAGTATATCCTCCTAAGTATGGATACGTGTATGTTTCAGTAGATCTGAATAATGTAATAGGTGTTCCAACTAGCGTAGCAGATCAGATTGCAGCATATCTTTTAAACTATATGCCTATTTCAATTAAGCCTATTGTAATTTCACCAGATTATATGTATATTGAGCCTACAATCAATGTAAAATACAATCTAAATCTTACAACACAAAGCACCGGTGATATTCAGTCAACTATTCTTGCAACAGTTGTTGCATTCAATAATGATAATCTTAATGACTTCAATATTCTATTCAGATATAGTAAGTTAGCAGCTGCAATTGATAACTCAGATCCTTCAATCTTCAGTACTGATCTTGAAGTCCGTATGACTAGACGATACACACCTACAATAAATCAATCTGAGGTTATTTCAATTAACTTCGAGAATCCTTTAATTGCTGGTTCAGTAACTTCAACAGCATTTACATATAACAATGTATCTGGATTCTTTAAAGATATGGGTGATGGTACTATTGCAATTGTAAGTGGTATTGGAACATCCGGTGGAACACCAGTAAGTAGTTCTAAAGTATCAACACTTCAAGTTAATGTAGGTACTATTAATTATGACACTGGATTAGTATCAATTAACTTCCCAGCCGTATCTGCCTTTGTTGGAAATTATGTAAATATCTATGCTAAATCTTCTACACCAGATTTTAGTGTTAATACCAACAGCGTATTACTTATAGATCCAGTTGATGTATCAGTAAACGTAACGGCGGCTAGACAATGAATGATATTGAAAAGTCAATTGCACCATTAATTGAAGATCAGTTTCCTGAGTTTTATAAAACTGACGGTCCAAATTTTATTGCATTTGTAAAAGCATATTATGATTTCATTTCAGATGGCGGAAATGAAGCTAGAAACATACTGACTTATCGTGATATTGATACTACTATAGATCAGTTCCTTAATAAGTTTAAGGATGAGTACTTAAATGGTATTCCTTATCCTACATTTGCAAACACAAGAAATATTGTAAAGCATATTCAAGATCTTTATAAGTCTAAAGGTAGTAATCAATCTATTAAATTACTTTTCAGATTGATCTTTGGTATTGATGCTGAAATATATAACCCAGGTTTAGACATCATCAAACCTTCTGACGGTAAGTGGATTATTCCACGTTATCTTGAGTGCAATAAAAGCAATAAGTCTTTTTCATTAATCGGCCAAATCATTAAAGGATCTATCACAGGATCTACTGCATTTGTTGACTCAGTAGCAAGAAAGAAAGTAGCCGGAAAATTCTTAGATATTGTATACATCAGTGATATACAAGGTCAATTTTTAACTGGTGAGATTATCAGTGCAGATGGAACATTAGAAGATGCACCAAAGATTGTTGGATCTCTTAATGAGATCACAGTAACTAATGGTGGAACCAATAACAAAGTTGGTGATCTTCTTTCAGTTACATCGTCTGATGGTAAAGGTGGAATCGGAATTGTAACTAGTACTTATGATGGTTCTGGTATTGTAAGCTTTAACTTACGAGATGGTGGTTATGGATATGAACAAACTAACACATCGGTGTATATCTCTAATCTAGTTATTTCAGTTTCAAATTCATCAAGTTATTTCCCACCATTAGGAAGATTAATTCAACCTATGCAAGAGTTTGAATACGAGACTCTTAATGGTGTTTTATTTGCTGTAGGTGATTATGTAAATGGATACGATTCATCCAATACTATACAAGCAAATGGATTTGTTATTGCAATTAAGAATGCTACAGCTAATAGCGGTAATCTTATCATTAGTGTTACTAATGGTGATTGGAATTATGCTACAAGCTATATTGCAACAGTCAATAATACTTCAAACGCAGTATACTTTAATAGTAATGATATTACGGCATTTGCTACAGTAGTTGATTCTAATTCTTCACAAATTGGTATTGTATCAAATACTGCACCAATATACTCAAAAGGAACAGTGTTCTTATTTGAGACTAATCCTATTGGTATCATAAGCAGCAGCAATACATCTCATGTTGTCACAGGCAATAATACAGTCTTTACTGAGTTTGTTTTGCCTGGTGACTTCTTATATATTAGATCATCAAATGCAATTATTGGAACTGTTGCTTCAGTTGCAAATGATATATCTTTAACACTTACCAGCAACTGCGCTGTAACTCTTACAGCCAATACACAAATTTGGCGTGGATCAAGAATTGCTTATGCTAATACTGGATCAATATATGATGTTGCAGCATCAGGTGCTAATTTTTCTTTAGGCAGTATCATTAATCCTGAAACTATACGCATTAATACTGATATTATATCATCCAATAATACAACTAACACAAATTTTTTAGATATTCTTGTTAGTGGAAATAATTCAGGTGTATCTGGAAATAGTTATGGATTTCCTTTAAAGCCTACTGCAAATATTAATAGTGTTATCTCATCAGTTCTTAACTACAATGCTGTTACAATTGGATCAATTCAAAGTATTTCAAAGATCAATGTTGGTAGATTTTATAATGCTAGTCCTTTTGTTTATATTCGTGATAACAATATAGCAGACTATGATAGATATAATCTGCAAATAAATCTTGGAACAACTAACAATAGATTTGCTGCTAATACGTTCTTATATCAAGATCAAATTGTTAATTTCTATGATCTATTACTTGGATCTACTACTGGTACGTTCCAAATTGGTGAAGGGGTTATACAGCATACATCAAATGCACATGGTATTGTTGCAGAAATAAACTCTCCTCATATAAGAGTTAATACTGTTTCTGGTACATTTAATGGAACCGACTATATTATTGGACAAACCAGCGGTGCTAATGCTACACCAAACAGCATATCAAGCAATACAATTACAGTTCAAGCTCGAGCATTTATTAAGTCTGCAATTTCTAATACAATTGTAGTCGAACAAGAATCATATACGCATCAATTCAATACTAGTGATGCAATATACAGTATTGATGCATTAGGTGTTAAGACGGGTCAAGGAACTGTAAAAACAGTTTATACGGTACCATCTAAACAAATGGGAACAAATGCAAATGTTGTTGCAAATGTGTCTTCTTCAGTTGGAATTGCAAATACAGTTAAAGTTATTTCATCAGGATTTGGATATTCTGAAGCTATTCAATTACAATTGATTAATCTTATATCAAATAACGCAGGAATTATCTTTGGTCAAGCTAATGTCTATACAGCAGGAGTTGCTAATGGATATTGGCAAGATAATAGAGGTAAACTAAATTCTGACAAATATATACATGATAATTACTTCTATCAAGAGTATTCATATCAAATAAGATCGCGTCTTTCTATTCAAACTTATGCTGATATACTTAAGAAAGTTCTGCATGTAAGTGGAACACTTATGTTTGGTGAAGTTATTATTACTTCTGAAGATATCATAAACTTGAATACACAAGGAGTAATTATTAGTGGTGTTACAGCAAGTCCTATTCCGCCGCCCCCTCCATTATTCTTTAGAATATATCAACCATATACAACTAATGATAACTATCTCGATACAGCTCTTGATCCATTAATAGATACTGGAATTAGAGTTGCTTATGTTGGTCCATAAATAAAACAAATGAAATTGCAGAGATAAAGATGGCTATAGTATCAAACACAAAACTTTTTAATGTAACAAGTGCATTAGATTTTTATAATCCAATTAAAGATGTGTCTAACTCACAATATTACGTCTTTACTGCGCGCACATTAGGATGGCAAAATAACTTATCACCAAATGCAATCAGTATAGGTGTTACTGAAACTGAATATCAGATTTATGATGAAATGATCTTTGGTAAGATCATTAATCCACAAGATGTTGCAATTATGACCAATAGATATGATTGGGTTGCAAACACAGTTTACGCTCAATATGATGATAAAGATCCTAATCTATATCAAAAGAACTTTTATACTATTACCTCACCAGGTGGAATCAACAATCAGTATGATGTGTTTAAGTGTTTATATAATGCTAATGGTGCTCCATCATTAGCACAGCCTGTACTTTCACAAACAGATCCAACAGATGAAGCATATTATGCTAATGATGGATATCAGTGGAAATACATGTATAGTATTGATACTTCAACATATAATAAGTTCACAACAGCAGATTATATTCCAGTAGTTTCAAACTCAACATTAGCAGCATACTCAACAAATGGATCTATTGATACTATTGTTTTAGAAAATTCTGGAAATGGTTATGTAGCATATGCTACTGGATCTTTTGCTGCTGCAGGTGCTATCTATGATAGTACATATGCAATTACATTTGCATCTAATACATCTACAACAAGTACAACACAATTGTCTTATGTTGGATTAGATAATTTCTTTACAAATTCAGCCATATACATTGTTTCTGGTACCGGTGCAGGTCAGCTTAGAAATATTATAAGCTATGTTGTAACATCATCACAACATCAGATTACAGTCGATAATCCATTTTCTCCTCCACCAGATTTTACTTCTGTATACCAAATATCTCCTCGCGTTATTATTACAGGAGATGGTCAAGGTGCAACAGCTATTACACAAGTTAATCCGGTCTCAAGCGGAATTCTTTCAATTAATATCATTGATTCTGGATTAAATTATTCATATGCTCAAGTAGATATTGTAGGTAATACTGGAAGTACAAACTCAAGTGGCGGTGCTGTTGCAAGAGCTATTATTTCTCCCCGCGGCGGTCATGGATCTAATGTATATTCTGAATTATATGCAAATAAAGTTGGTGTTAGTGTAGTATTCAATGGAAATGAAAGTAATACTATTTCTAGTAATAACCAATATTCGCGCATTGGTATTATTAAACAACCACATTTTGCTAATGTAATAGTTGAATGTGTAGGTGGAGCATTTTCAACTGGAGAAACTGTCACACAAGCACAAGGCTCAAATACTGCAATATCAGTAAGAACAGCATTAGATTATAACTATGTATATACTATTCAAAACTTTATAAACTTAAATCTAACTTCACCAGTTACACTTACACAAGGTGCTAAAGTATATCAAGACGATGGAAGTTTTGCAAATGGTACAGTAACATATGTTAATAACACAACATCTGTAATTGTAAGACAAGACTTTGGGTTGTTTTCAAATAATCATAATCTTGTTCTTCTTGCAAATACAAATACTAATACTTCAATTAATGGAATATCTCAAGCATTTACATCTAATGTTTATGGTTTAGATGATAATAGTCATGCATTTACTTGCAACACATTAATACAGTCACCAAAGTTTATAATTGATGATAGACATATAAAGAACCTTGCTGAATTACCAGTAGGAAGTCAAGCACAATCTGCTATTGCATCTGCAAATTCTGTATCATTTTATTATGTAACTTTATCAAATAGTAATATAGTAACTATTGAAAACTATACAACAACCGCAATACTTGCTAATGCACAATATGTAGCAACTGGAAAATTTGTTGCAAGTAATGGAACAGCAATTCAATTAACTGATGTACTTGGAAGATTTGTTTCAGTTGCAAATGCAATAGGTACTACATCAGGATTATCAAGACAAATATTAAACCAAGTATCCGGTCCAGTTGATACATTTAATCAAACCTATAGACTATATGGATCATATGACACAGGATCTTTACCGTTTGTATTGAATGATTATGTTATTCAACCAACCACTGGAGCATTTGGTTATATTCAAGATATATACAAAGACAATTCTAACACAGTAACAGGATTTGCAATCAGTACTACAAAGGGTACATTCCAAGCTGGATATGCAGTAAAATCTGCAGATCAAGTACTTAAGAGTTACTCGGTTTCTTCCGTAATTCAGCCAGATCTTATTAAATATACAGGTGATATTGTATATGTTGAAAATATTACACCTATTCCAAGATCTAATACTCAATCGGAACAGTGTCAACTTGTATTGCAATTTTATTAATTAACGAGGAATAGATGCCTTTACAGACTAACTTCAATGTATCTCCATTTTATGATGATTATAATGCAAATAATAATTATCATAGAATTCTGTTTAGACCCGGTATTGCTCTTCAAGCAAGAGAGCTGACCCAGCTTCAAACTATTCTTCAAAATCAAATTGAAAGATTTGGTGATAATATCTTCGTTGAAGGTACTATTATTCAAGGGTGTACATTTAATTATGACCCTAATTACTATTATGTAAAGTTACCAGATCTCATGGTAAATGGTGCACCAACATTAGCATCAGCATATGTTGGTTGGACTGCAGTTGACCCAGCATCTAATCTTCAAGCTATTGTAATTAATTCAAGAATTGGATATGAAACTCAAGCTCCATTCTTGAATACAATTTATGTAAAGTATATCAATAGCGGTGTATATGCTAATGGTACACAAGTTCAGCAATTTGCTAATAATACTATTCTTAAGTTCTATGCCGGTTCATATAATTCTGGTAACACTGCAAATTATCAAAGCTTTTATGATACTGCATTAGCCGGAGATCAAAATGGCCAGCTTAACGGTGTTGATGTATTCCCAACTGGTACAGGTTATGCATTCTCAGTAAGCGATGGTATTATCTTCCAAAAAGGACATTTTGTTCGTGTTCCAAATAATACCAGTGTAGTAGTCAGTGCTTATACTAACTATCCAAACAATGTGTCTGTAGGCTTTGTTACAGATGAAAATATTATTACAGAATTAAACGATCAATCATTATTAGATAATGCTGCAGGTTATACTAATGCTAATGCTCCAGGTGCATGGCGTCTTCAACTTATGCCAAGACTTGTAGTATCACAAACAGATACTATTCCTGCAAATAACTTCCTTTCATTAGTAAGATTTGAAGACGGTAATGCTGTAAAGGTAAATCAAACTACACAGTATAATGTTCTTGGTGATGAACTTGCTCGTCGGGAATATGAAACCAGCGGCGACTTCGTAGTAAATCCATTTACAGTAAGTACTGAGCAATATACTACAAATACATCTTATTTTAAAGCTGTTGTAAGTTCTGGTCTTGCATACATTGATGGATATAGAGTTGAGCAAAAGAATTCATCAAGACTCGGTGTACGTAAAGGTCTTGACACTAAGACTTTAAATGGTCAAACAGCAAGTACTCGTTATGGAAATTATGTAAGAGCTAATGAGTTTGTTGGACAATTTAAGATTGGATCTAAAGTATACTTATATGATACTGCAACACAGGCTCTTACAAATGATATTTTTGCACCAAATCCAACAGGAAATGTAATTGGTACAGCTACTGTTATTTCATTAGCATATGAAACCGGTGTAATTGATACAAACACTGCAATATATGATATCTATCTAAAAGATATCACTATGAATAGTGGAAGAAACTTTACAGATGTAAGATCTGTTTTTGCTAATACTTCAGGTGGAGCAAATACTGCTCTTGCTGATCTTGTATTAGAATATAATATTACAAAGCAAGCAAATGTTGCAGTTATTAAAGACGCAACATTTAGTAGTCTTGTATTTCCAACTGGTAAAGCTGCAGTACAAACAATTCAATCTAATGCATTGTTTGTTTATAAAACAAGCAGCACAGTTCAATTTAATACTTCCGGTCTGGCAAATCTTCCAATTCTGACTTCTGGTAAGATTTATGATTATGGAGTTGGTACATTATCGGCTGCTGAAGAAGCATCTATTATTATTGTTCCTTATAATACAACTAATGTATCTACAACAACTGGTACAGCTTCAACCAATACTTCATCTAATCAAGTAAATGGTTCTGGAACATCATTCCTTTCGCAATATCAGATTGGTGATTACATTATTGTTGGAAATGATTATAGAAGAATTACGAATATTGCTAATAACACTGCACTATTTGTTGATAGTAATTGGCCAGCTATAAATTCTGGTCAATCACATAATAAGTGTTATCCAGCATATATTCCTATCAATATTACTGATAGAAATTCTATTGTTACACTTGCAAATTCAACATCGATGTCAGTACAACTAAAGTCTGCAGCGGGTTCTGCTGAAACATTTGCAGTTGGTCCAAATACTGAAATTTATTATAATGTATCACAACAAACTGGTGCAACACCTAAGACAGTTAATACAACTATAGTTTGTATTGATACTGCTTATAATCTTGCATTAAATGGAACAGTAAATGTTTCTTCTACATCAGCTAGTGTAACAGGTGCAAATACTAAATTTAGTTCATATATTCTTCCAGGATATAAGTTATACCTTGCAAATAATAACTCAAACAGTGCATTTATTGGTACAGTTGCTAATGTTGCAAATGATACAGCATTAACGCTTACAAGCAATGCTTCTTATACTGGAACTAATCAGAATATTATATACAGTGCTAATAATTCTCGTGGCCCGGCCGGTCCTTGGCCTCTTGGATTCCCAGATGCTTATAATCTATTAGCAGTTTATAGAACTAGTGCAAATCAAGGGTTCACAGTATCGCCTGAATATAATGTATCCGGATCATTTGCAATTCAAACAAATCAGACTGATACTACATATAATATTTCAAATCTTATTTTAAGTCCTACAAGTAGCTTACAGCTTAATAACGGTGATAAGCTTACCGTTGTGTATAGAGTGTTTAGACCAACATCAACCCAGCCTGGATTCTTTACAGTAGATTCTTATCCAATTGATGACGCAAACACTGCTAATACTATAGCAATTACAACTGATACTATTCCAACATATACTACATCGTTAGGAAAGACTCTTGCATTAAGAGACTCTATTGATTTTAGAGAATATGTATCTAATACAGTTCCTCTTTTTGCAAATCTTTCTCAAGCAGTAGCTGCTAGTGCTGGAATTAATCCTTCAGATAATACTACATTAACTGCACAAGCATTTGTAACACCAAATCAAGTGTTTACATACAATGTTACATACTATCTGCCAAGACAAGATAAGATCTTCTTAAATGGTGCAGGAAGCTTAAGTATTGTTGAGGGAATATCTTCTGATAATCCAGTTCCTCCTGCAGATCAACCAACATCTATGACTTTGGCTACACTTTCAATTAGTCCATATCCTACATTACTTCCTAAGTTTACAAGTAAAAATAATATTACAGTACCAAAGGTTGTATCAGTATCTGCACAAACACGCAGATATACTATGTCTGATATTGATAAGCTCAATAAGAGAATTACAAGCTTAGAATATTATTCATCTTTATCATTACTTGAACAGTCAACAACTGCTTTAAACATTCAAAGTTCATTAACTGGACTAAATGTTTATAAGAATGGCATCTTTGTTGATAATTTCAATGATACTACTGGAGCAAATTTAACTGATAAAGAATACTTTGTTTCTAGAGATGCAACAGAATCTTCACTGATTCCTGCATTCGAAGAAAGAATTTATGACTTCATGTATGATCCAAATGAAAATAATGGAAATGGATTATACGCAGCATCAGGTGATCTTGTAACTCTTCCATATAATGAAGCAGTATTATTAACTCAACAATCAGCAACAAGAACAAGAAATTGTACAGCCGGTTTCTATAATTGGGTAGGTACTCTCAAGACTGCACCTACATATGATAACTTCATCGATGTTCGTGTAAACTCTGTAGTAACTACAATCAATAATATTAGTAATATCACAAATAATACATATAATAACATTACTAATATTACTAATGATACTACAAACAATACATATAACAATACTACTAACAATATTAGCAATATCACAAATATTACTCAAAGTGCAGCAGCTTCTACTTCTAATCCAGTATCGGCCGGTGCAGCTAATCCAGGTGTAGTATTCCCACTACCAACAAAAACTGGAAATAACGGTATTGTTTCAGGCGGTGTAACAAATAATAGCGGAACTCCACCTACAGTTCCTTCAGGTACTGCAATAACAACTATTGTAGCATCTCCACCAATTCTTAGTACATCTGTTAGCGATCCATCAGTAGATACTACAGTTGGAGGATATGATATAACTGTTCCTGATAGTTATACTTCGTATGTTCCTGGAGATTCTGGACAAGGAACTACAATAGATCTTAATGCAATTGATTCTGCATTAGCCGGATTACCAGATATAGCATCGTCTGTATTGGATTCTATTCCATCAGTAAATACACCAAATACACCAACAGATACTACACCAATTTCAGTATCTAGTAGTACGCAAGGAGATATTGCATCTTTAATTGATACAGTTGCTATAGATTCATCATCTCAAATTACACCAACAGATACTGGAAGCGTTTCAACATCTATAACAACAGATCCATTAGCAGCAAGATTAAGTGATACAAACTTTAATGGTCCTACAAATATTACATATGATACTCAAACACAAGGTATCGATGCAGAATATAATCTTGATGGAGGAGCTATTGGGTTCGGAGGCGGAGGAGGCGAATTCCTTGCTCTTGGTTTAGATGACATGACAAAGAATTATTAATTAAGGAATAATTTATGACTACTACACCCATTGTAACAGCATTAGATTCATCAATAGTTTCACCTGTAGGAGGTCTTACGACAGTACAGGTTGGAGACTATCAAACAGATGGTTCTAAGCTACCATTTATTCGTGAACAGACTATTGGTCTTTATGCAACTGGCATGAAACCCAATACTGTGTTATATGTGTATTTTGACTCTACAGCCATTTCACAATTTGTTACTCCAGCAACATTAGATTTTTCAATTATAAATCCTCAAGTTACAGATTTTATTCCTACTGCACCTCGAGGTACATATTTGACTTCTGATGCTAATGGTAATGTATCTGGTATTCTTTATATTCCGGCATTAAAGTTCTTTGTTGGTACAAAAACAATTATCATTACAGATGTTCCAAATCTTGCAAGTTTTAATTCTTGCACAACATCTGCAACATTCTTATTCAATGCATTTAATTTTACGACAAGTACTATTTCTGGTACAACACAAACAAATACATCTACAACTACAAATGATAATACTTCAACATCGACAAAGGTTGTATCTACTCGTCCAGTAACAAATGTAACAGAAAATAATACTGATAATTCTACAACTCAAACAAACACTATTATTACTCCACCTCCGCCACCACCACCTTCTCCACCTACACCACTGCCTACTTTAGTTTTAAATGCAAATCTTCCAGATGCAAAAATTGGAGCAGCATATTCGGGCATTGTAGCACCTTCTGGAGGTAAGCCCCCATATTCTACTACATGGGCGCTTAATGGAGCTCCAACGGGGCTTCTCGCGACTGCAGGAGCGGCTGGTACAGTATCTGTAACCGGTATTCCAACTGGAACTGGATTATTCTATAGTGCTTCTATTACAGTAACAGTTAATGATTCTAATGGTGGATCAACTACACAAACATATCCAATTAATGTGTTTGGTACATCAGCTGCAAATACTGCTGCAGATGGCGGTGTAAAAGCTGCAAACGGTACTCTTGTTAATACACCTATGACAGAAACACTTGTACGTGTAAGACGTCGTGATCAAGATCCAATTGCTCAAAGCTTCTATGTAGATGAAAACAGATTTAAGAATTTGGATGGAATCTATGTAACTTCTGTAGATTTATTCTTCCAAACTAAAGATCCAATATTAGGTGTTACAGTTGATATTGTGACTGTGCAAAATGGTCTTCCAACAAGTACAAGTATTCCATTTTCTAGTAAAACAATGAAATCATCTGAAATTAATATTTCATCTCTTCCAGATACACCAACTCGTATAGTATTCCCATCGCCAGTATTTCTTTCTAGCGGAAACTACTATGCATTAAGAATTACTCCAGATGGTGATAATCCAAACTATACAATATATACTTGTGAAGTTGGTAAAACAGATCTGCTGACCAATACTCCAGTAACAAAGAACTGGGGTTCAGGCGATATGTTTAATTCAACAAATGGAAATACTTGGGTGCCTTTACAGAATGAATTCTTAAAGTTTAATCTTTATATGGCAAACTTTACTACAAACATAGGATCTATAAAGCTTGTCAATAAAGACTATGAATTCTTGATGGTTTCAAATAATGTTGGAACATTCAATCATGGTGAATATGTATTCCAATATGCAAATGCTTTATTCTCAAATACTACAAATTCAGGTGCTGCTGTAGTTATGGCAACTAATAGTCAAGTTGTTCATGTTAATACATCAAGTAATGCTGCATTTACAAACAGTGTTGCTGGATTTACAGTACTTAATCCCGGAAACAAAATTGTAGTATCAAATGGAAGTGCATTCGATATACTTACAGTAGCTAATGTTTCTAATTCTACAGTAATTAATATTGTTGGATATCCTAAGTTTAGTACATCAAATGGTACTATACAAATTACACCTCTTGGAACAGTAGACTTCTATGATAGATCTAAGTTTAGTCTTACTTTAGATAATTCAACTGCAAACTCTTCATCATTCTGCTTCAAACCAGGTAACATTATTATTGGAACAGAATCATGTGCAGGTGCAACTATTGCTACTGTAAGAAACAGAGTTATTAATAGATTTAATCCATATCTTTCAACTGTGCAATATCAGAATGCACAAGTTCAGTATGATATGAAAAATACTGTTAAAGATGAATACACTGATACACCATTTACTACATATCCATCTAATAAGACCAGTCATATTCTTGATAATGAAGTTATTATTGCTTCAAAGACAAATGAAATTATCTATAGAAGCGGTAATAAATCATTAGTTGCCAATGTTATTATGACAACAAGCAACAACTTTATTTCACCAGCTCTTGATCTTCAAAGTGCTTCTATTGTTACCGATTATAACTTAATCAATAATAGTTTATATCTTGAAAATACAAAGAATGGTCGTGCAGTCAATAAGTATATTTCAAAGACTGTAACACTTGCACCAGGTTTAGATGCAGAAGCATTTACCACATACATCAATGCATATTGGCCTCCAGCAGCAAATGTTGCAGTATATGGCAAATTCTTATCATCAAATGATCCAGGTCTGTTTGATGATAAAGACTGGACATTATTAGAACAAGTTGGTGGAAATGGATTATATTCAGATCCATATAATCTAAATGATATTAAAGAATATCAATTTAAGATTCCAGTATTACCACCAACAGATGCAAAAACTGGTGTAATTATTACACATGGTAATACTACAATTTCTGGTACTGCGACAGCATTTACACAAGATGTTGCAGTAAATGATCTAATTGTTCTTTACCAAGACTCGGCATTAACAATGTATCAAGTTGCAAAGGTGGTTAATATTACTAATGATTCTACATTGACCATTGATACTCCTGTTGGATTCTCTAACACAGTCATAGGTAGATATAGCATTATCACACAACCAAATCAAGCATTCTTGAATGATTTGAACCACGGTATTGTAAGATATTACGCTAATGGTGTACCATATGATACATTCATTACTTTTGCTATTAAAATTGATCTTTTATCGCAATACTCATATCAAGTTCCACGTATTCTGAGCTTAAGATCAGTAGCTACATCGGTGTAATATGAACTACGTTAAAACAGAGGATAAGAATTACATGAGAGATGTCAATAGTAATGCAATCCTAAATACTAACATAGAAGGTTTAACGATGTATAAACTACAACGTGAACAAATTTTGAAGAACTCAAAACTTGCTGACGAAGTACAAAGTCTTAAGTCCGATATACAGGATATAAAGGAGCTTCTTATGAGGATCGCAACAAATGTTAAGTAAAAAGCCATCTGACAAGAAAAATAATTTTAATCCTTTTGATACACGTGATAGTCGAGCAGTTGCTATTGATTCTACATTAAATAAGATATTAGAATTAAAACAAGATATTGAAAATATGAAAAGAGAGATTAATAGTATCGTGGAGAATAGATTTAATGGCTAAATATTATGCAAATATTCAACCCGAATTTGATACATTCGGAGTTTGGATTGCCAAGACTAATAATCTACTCAACGATATATCAACTATTGTTATTACTGTAGATGGAACAACCGACGGTGCAGTAACAACAGGTAATGCCTTTGTCAATGGATCTCTTGGTGCAACTACATTAGTAGTTAATACTGCAATCAGAGGTGGAAACGGTTCTGTTTCCGGTATATTAGCTGTAGCATCAAATACTTTATTCCAATACAATGTAAATGTTGCTGGTGTTTTATCGGCAAATATTGCAACAATCAATAGCGCTAATGTTGGAAATCTTCAAGTTGGATTTTTAACAGCTAATATTGCAAATGTTGCTACACTTATTGCAAATACTGCAACTATTAATACATTAAATGTATCAACTCTTAATGTAACTGGATCTTCAGCAGCATTTAATGTACCTGTAAGCTTTAATGCTAATGTAAGCATGAATAACAATTATTTGACCAATGTATCCTTTAAAGGATATAATGAGTTCTTAAATAATGTTTCATCAGCATCAGGTACAGTTACATTAGATCTTGCTGCTTCAAACTTCTTTGTTCTAAATCTTGTTGGAAATGTTACATTAGCATTTAATAATGCTCCTTCTGGTAAGGCTGAAACCTTTACTATAATTGCGATTCAAGATGGTACTGGTGGTCGTACTATTTCTTGGCCTTCTGGAACCAAGTATGCTGGTGGAGTAGTTCCACCACAAACAACTGCAGCAAATGCAATTGATGTTTGGACAGTATTAACCTTTAATGGACTGAATATAGCATCACTATCTGTCAAGAACGCGAGTTAAAATATGCCTGTATCTGGTGGCGATTATGGTTTAGAAAAAACATGGAGAGCTTCTGGAATAGGTACAGTTACATTTAATTCTCCAGGTAATTTTACTATTCCATATGGTAAAAACTTAATCTCATTCTATGGTCAAGGTGGAGTTGGTGGAAACTCTACACCTAACTATTCAGTATCACCAGGTGCTGCTACAGCATATAGCACTACAGGTGGAAATATTTCTACTTATAACACAGTTCCTGGATCAGCTAATTACTCTATAGTGCCAGGAACTATAAGCGGATATAATACAACTCCTGGTAATAATCCAGCTTCGTATAATACTACAGGTGGAAATATAGCAGCATACAATACTGTTCCAGGTAATCCTGCTTCTTATTATGTTTCAGGAGGAACTGTTGCTTCATATAGTACGGTTCCTGGAAGCGTAGCTTCATACTATGTTGCTGGAGGTACGCCTTCCACATATGCTGTTTCTTATCCAAACTATGCTTATATTAGTCAGATCACATCAAATATTCCATCATCAACAGGAATTAATTTGACTAATGGAGCAAGCAGCGATCACTTAGCTGGCTGGTATCTTAATAGACACGGAACAGATTATTATTATGCTGATCAGGGACCATATAATACAAGTAATGGTGCAACTAATGGTCAAATTTGTCAAGCTAATGCTCCATTTAATGGTGACGTAAACCCATCTTGCGCTCTTGGATTAGTAGTAAGATATCAACAATTTATTAGTACTTATTGCTTAGGTGGAGCAACATGGCCAACTGCATATCTTGAGCATCAAACACAAAGCGGCGGTTGGACTTTCTTTGGATATAATGTTACATACGTTGCTGGAGCAAGACCAACTGGATACGCAAGTATTGGTGCAATATTAGCAGGTGATGCATTTGCAGCTGCAATACTTCCTTATATTATTAATGCTGCTATTCCATCAGGTGGAGCACAAAATACATTACTTAATAGATTAAAAACATATACTTGGACTTCTGGAAACATTGCTTCAAACTTCGCAGACTTTGCAGCATATGCAGGAAGCCTAGCTGGTGGTCAACCTGCTACATATAATCCACCAACAACATATGTTACTTCTATTTTAGAACGTCATCATCATACTGTATCTGGATTTACTACAGTATATGTTGGTGGATACAACCCACCAACAGTATTATATGGAACTTGTCCAGCTTATGTGCTTAATGCTAATGGATGGACTACAGCTTACTTATGTACTACTGGTCCAGGAACAGTTGCTTCATATAATCCAATAGCATATACTGTAACATCATATAATACTCTTTCATATCCAGTTGGAAGTTATAATCCTCCAGCATATCCGGTAGCATCATATAATCCTCTGTCATATCCAGTTGCTTCTTCTAATCCTACTACATATCCTATATCAGCTTATAATACAATATTATATCCTACAGCATCATATAATGCTCCTACATACGCAATTGCTGGATATAATTCACCATCATATACAATTTCTGCATATAATTCTCCAGCCTATCCAGCAGCAACTTATAATACAATATTACATCCGGTAACTGCATATGCTCCTCCAACATATCCTATAGCTGGGTATAATGTTGGTGGAAATGGAGGAATATCTTCAGCATTTGGTGTTACAATGCCTGGAGGAATTGGTGGATACGCACCAGTTATTTCAACAAGTTATATAAATCCATATGTATATCCAGATAATACTACGTATCCTATAACCGTTGCTCCTGGTGGAGTAGTAGTTATAAAATCTGAATAAGGTAAGTAAATGAGCGCGCAATTTACAACATACATAGGTACATATAATAGAGAACACGAACACGGTATCAATATAGATGACACCAATAAAAAGTCATCTAATGTGCTGTATATTGGATTTGATGGTGATCCTAAACTTACATTTAAAGTTCAAAGAGATGATCCAAATCAATTAAAAGAATTTGATAGACTTATAGATGTATGCTTAAAATCAAAAGATTCTTTTGAATATGAAATTCCAGATAATAATACGTTAATCATAAAAGCAGATTTTGGAAATCAACCAAATAATACATGGTTAAATGTAAATGATACTTGGGTATCAAATAGTTTACCATACACAATAACTACATATAAAGAAGATTTTTGTGTATCAATCTTAGATATCACAGAATCAGATCCAATCTTAAATGTAAAATATTGCAGATTAAGTAATGGAAATATTACATATTCATCTTCAAATAATAAAGATGTGTTTGTAATAGGTATGAAATATACTATAAATGGAAATACATATTATAATAGTAATCACCATAGAGCTATGAAAGAATTTGCTAATACTAATTTAGACATAACACTTTCCACTGAAGATCTATGTTTTGTAGCAGTTATAGAATATAAATGATAATACATGAAAAAAGTAAAGTTGCAATACTGTTAAATCCAAAAACAGGATCTACTACACTTTGTGATATTTTTCAAAAGTATGATGTTGATGTTTGCATACACGATCATAAAACTTTAACAGATTTTAGAGAAGAATATTCAGATCATTCTGAATATAAAATTTATTCATTCTATAGAGAACCTATAGAAAGATTTAAGTCTGCATATAATACAGCACTTAGCTTACACAATCATAGAACATTTAGATTTATTCTTTTAAAGAATGTATCTAAAAAATCAATATCAATGTATGATGTGGCTAAACCTATTTCAGAAGAAAATATTGAATATCTAAAAAACATATCTCCATATGAAATGCTTACGGCTTTAAACACTGAAGATATTAATAAGATAAGATCATTTACTCCATTATTTGCAAATCAAATACAATGGATAGATGATTCAGTAACAACACTAAACTTTGAAAACTTTGAGTCAGAAGTAAAAATGCTTATTGAAACCTGCGGATTTGATTCATCAAATCTAAAAAAGATTCCAAAACTGAATAAATCTACAGATATATATAACTATAGAAGATTTACAAAAGCTGATAAACAAGCTATCAAAAAGTTCTATAAAGAAGATTATAAATTTTTTGAATCTAAAAATATCATTTTTTAATTTGGAGTTATATAATGGTTTTTCGTGTCAATAAGTATGCAGCGCATACTGAACGGTTCTGTATTTGGAATGAAGCCTTTAATACAGATGAAGTAGAAAAGATTTTATTTTTAGAAAAAATTATAGAATTTCAAAATGGTAAAGTTGGAAGTGCTGTAACATCCACAGAATCATCAGCAAGAAAAAGCAAAGTTAGTTTTCTTATGCCAAATGATAATACTATTTGGATATTTGAAAGATTTGCTGCCATTATTCCAAAAATTAATTATGATCACTTCTTATATAATATCGATGATATAGAAACTATTCAGTATACAATATACTCAGATGATAATGAACACTATGATTGGCATGTTGATACTTTTCCAGACTATAGTGATTATACAAGAAAAATTAGTGCTACTATGATGTTATCCGACCCTTCAGAATATGAAGGTGGAGAGCTTGAAGTTATTATGAATGGTAGAATGACTGATAATAAGTTTAAAGAACCAAAGGGTAATATTGTATTCTTTGATTCTATGTTTCCTCATAAAGTACATCCAGTAACTTCAGGTGTTAGAAAATCTCTTGTTCTTTGGATAGGTGGTAAAAGAGAAAGTTAATTATGTTTTTCAAAAAGAAACCAGTAATGGAGTTCTATTGTCATCCTGATCTTGAAGGTATCATACCAGAACCAGTACCAGCATTTAAGCATATAGCAGAATGGTGGAAGAAGATTCCAAATGAATGTGAAGCAACAGATGCATTTGGAGCAAAAGCTTTTACTGCAAAGAAATGTATGCCATTATTAGACTCAATGTCAATGGGATACATTCTTCCATTGTGTTCTGATGTAACTATAAAAACCAATATTGATAAAACTATAATCCATTTTGTAGAAAATCCTAATGGAACACATGCTATTGAACAACATTCAATAGAACAATTAGGTGGTAAGACATCTCCAACATATCCTAGTCCAGCCTTAAAGTTTGTCAATCACTGGGTCATCAAGACTGCACCTGGATGGTCAACACTGTTTCTTCCGCCCGTCAATACCTTTAATGCAAACTTCACCTGTCTCTCGGGTCTAGTTGACACAGATAAGTATCCTAAAGAAGTTAATTTTCCAGCAGTTTGGCATACACCAAATTTTGATGGTGTAGTTCCTGCAGGTACTCCATTAGTTGTAGCTATTCCTATTAAAAGAAGCAGTATGGAAAGATATCCAGCCATAAGAAAGATGACAAAGAAAGAATTTGCTAACATAGATAAAATTAGTAAGATTCAGAATTCACGTAGAAGCTATTATACAAATGATCTTAGAGAACCTAGAAAATGATTTTTAAGAAAAAAGAAATTGATTTGAAATTTGCTGATACAACTAGAATGGTATATCAATATCATCCTGTTGTTCAATCTAGACTCGTTCCTACACATTTTCAACAACAACAAATAAATCAAACTCAGCATTTTAAGTTTGCAAATTGTCCAGGAATGATGGATATCAAGAATTCTGGATATTTGATTACTGCTTGGGATGATATTCATATACTTGCAAATAAAGCTGGTGTAATGGTATCATTAGGTGGAACACGCGGAAATGGTTTTCATCAACCAAAAAGAATGGAATCTGCTTTAGCAACTGGAATATTTACACCACAAGATGGCATACCATTAGAAGTCATTCATATTGGTAGTCCTTGGGCTGTTATGACTAATAATAAAGACATTTCAACATTTGTAATACCTGCAGTTTATCATTCTGATTTCTTAGATGATCTATATGTTTATGGTGGAATTGTAGATTATAAAAACTTTACATCATTAAATTTCATCTTTTCTCCAAAGCGAGCTTGTAATATTACAATTAAAACAGGAACACCATTACTTCAAGTTATACCATTTGCTCCTGGAAAGATTACAGCTGGATATGGTCCAGCTAATGATTACGAATTAGATAAATCTAGAAGTATATTTGCAACTGCAAAACAATTCTATAGAAAATATGTTCAACTTGATAAAACATCAGCTCTGAAAGAAATATAATGAAAATATTTGTAAGTGTAGTATCATATAGAGATCCACAATTAGCAGCAACTGTTAGAAGTCTATTTGATAATAAGTCCGAAAGACATGATATAGTTGTGGGTATATTTGAACAGACTGCATTAGAAGATAGTCTTATAACACTTGCTCCAGAACTTATTGAGCATCCACATATAAGATATAAAAGAATAGATCCTATCTATGCCGATGGTGTTGTATGGGCAAGAGCAATTAATGCCATGCAAGCTAAAGATGAAGATTTCTTTTATCAAGTAGATTCACATATGTTATTTGATAAAAATTGGGATAGAAGATTGGTTAATGATTATCAAGCTGCTGCTCATTATAATACAGATAAGGCTATAATCACAAGCAGTTGTTATGTATATGAATTAGATCAAAATGGAAATCCTATTCTTCATATGCATAATCCTCCACTTACTTCTCGTGTAAGATATTTTCATTATGATAAGAAGACAAATATTCTTGGCGCGCATGGAGATCTTATTCCAGAATCTGAAACAGTTATGCCTGCTATTCATATTTGTGCTGGTAATTTTTTCACTAAGCTTGATTGGATTAAAGATGTAGGATATAACACTGATATATTCTTTGAAGGTGAAGAACAAATGATGGTATTAAAATCATTTGAAGCGGGTTATCAATTATTTCATCCTAGAAGTATTTCGTGCTATCATTATATTGATACACATAACTATATTACAAAACATTGGTTCAAGCCTATTTCCAAGCCTGAAGATTATGCAAATAAAATTGCAAGATCTATGATTGCATTTAATAAAGCTTTAAAAGAAATTCCTACTGAAGTATTACAAGCATATTATGAATACTCAGGAGTAGATTATATTAATCAAAAGCTTGATGAAAGAGCAAAGACTTACTCTATTAAAGTTCCTGATGATGTTCTTGAAAGAGATAAAGAAGAAGATAATAAAATTATCTATGAAGATGATAAAATCATCATTCTAAAAAAGTAATAAATATATTTAGTTTTTAGAATAGGATACTGTTATGGCCGCAAAAGCTAATATTGTTGTAGATCAAGGAACTACATTTACTACATATCTTGCTTTGACTGATTCTAATAATAACCCATTAGATCTTACTGGATCTACTGCTCTGGGAGAGATTAGAAAATGGTATACATCATCTAACTCTGTAAGTTTTAACATTACAATTCCTCAACCAAATACTGGTTATATCTATATTTCATTAGATGCAAATACTACAGCAGCAATGACTGATGGAAGATATGTATATGATATTAAAACTATAGATTATGCAAATAATGTTAGCCGTGTTGTCGAAGGTATACTTACTATTACTCCTCAGGTATCACAATGACACAGGTCAGATTAGGTTCTACACCGGGAATTAGAGTACAGATTTCACCAAATGCAAATACTGTAGTTCTTAAGAATCAAATTCCAATTTCTGCTAGTACATTGACCGGATTAACAGATGTGGTTGTTGATTCTACTTCTAATGGATCTATTTTAATATATGATTCTGCAGATAATAAATTTCATCAGCAAGCATTCAATCCACTTTCTAGCAACACTCCATTAGATGGAGGAAGCTTTTAATATTATAAATAATAAAAACATTACTGGAGCTGTAAATGTCTAACTTAATTCAAATTAAAAGAAGTAATACATCATCAACTCCAACAACTACGTTGAATTCCGGTGAATTAGCATTCTCTTATAATAGCAATAATATTTTTATTGGTGCACAAACAGGTATTGGATCTTCAGCTGTTCTTATTGGTGGATCTAAGTATCAATATCTTAATAATTTAGTAACACCAGGTACACTTACAGCTACAGCAGCTCTTGTAACAGATGCTAATTCTTATGTAACTAATACATATACACAAGGTCTGTTTATTTCAAATAGTACTTCAGCACCTGCTACTAATTCAACTGCTGCTTTTATTACTTCAATTTCTCCACAAGCAAACACAACTCAGCTAGGTGCAACTGCTGGTGGAGTTAATACAGAACTTGTCACATCATATGCAATTAAAACATATGTTGATGCAAAGGCTGCAAATGCTGCAGTCAATACTGCACAAACATATACATTTACTGCTATTGAAAACTTTAATGCAAATGTTCAATTAGCCGGAAATTCTTCATCAGAACTTCTAATTGGTACAACATCAGCAAATATAGTTGCTAATGCTACTCAAATTACATTATCGACTAATTCAACTCTTGCTGCTACTATTAACTCGACAGCATTTTCTGGTACAGCAAATAATTCAACCAATTTTGGTGGATTATCTCTTGCTACAGTACAAGGTCAAATTACAGGTAATTCTGCTACAGCTTATACTAATACAATATCATATTTAACGGCTGGTGGATATACAGTAACTGCTAACGTAAACTATACCGGTACAGTCAATGCTTCATCGTTTACACTGGGTTCTGCATTAACAACCAATTCAACAGTTATTGCATTTACTGGTGGTACAATAAATGCTGCTTCTGCAACAATTTCAGCTGCTGCAATTAACACAGGTAATCTTACAGTTAGTGGTACACTAACATCAATTAATAGTATTAATTTACAAGTTAACGATAATGTTATTCTTCTTGCAGATCAGCAAGCATCTACCAATACATTTACTGATAACGTAGATTCTGGATTTGTTACTCAAACAGGTAATACTTCTGCTGTATTCTATTCTGGTATTGCTCGTATTGCATCTTCTTCTTCAAATACAAATCCATATTATAAGATTTTTGCAACAGCAAATGCTGCTGTAGTAACAAACACAACCATTGATACAACAGCTACAACTGGTACTTTACAAGCATATCTTACACCATATGGCTCTGCTGGTGTATTTGTTGTCAACTCCACTGCAGTATCAATAACTGCAAATTCTACAGTCTCAGCAAATATTACTGCAAATAATATTACAATTTCGACCCCACTTGCAGTTGGATCTGGTGGTACAGGCTTAAATACAATTGCAAATGGTTCTATTTTATATGGTAATACTACTGGATCACTATCAACTTTAGCAATTCCAGGTGCAGCTGCAAATGGACAAGTTTTACAGATTGTAAATAATATGCCAGCATATGGTACATTGGATGGTGGAAATTTTTAAATAAGGATATATGATGTCTGAAAATGAATTAATTAATTTATACATTGAAAAATTAAATGAAAGCGCTTCTGAATACTTCAAGAAAAGTATCATATCAGATACACGCATTTTATTTTTAGAAACAGCACTTGCAAAAGAAACAGCTAAAGTTGCTGAAGAAATAAATCAAAGAAATATAGAAAAAGCAGAGTTAGAAAGTACGATTGCTTTTCTGCAAGATGAACTAAACTATTCTAAAAATCAAATAAATTCTTTTGGTTCACATGAACACGAAAAGAATCAAACCATAGAATCTTTAAAAATTGAAAATGTAGAACTATACAATAAAATTAAAGATCTTAAAGATACAATAAATTCTTTTGGTTCACATGAACACGAAAAGAATCAAACCATAGAATCTTTAAAAATTGAAAATGTAGAACTATACAATAAAATTAAAGATCTTAAAGATACAATAAACCAAAATGATTTAATTATCTCTGATTTACAAACTAAGCTTGAAACTCAAACATTAGAAATCAAGCAAATTAAACCACCAGTAAGTAGATTTAAGAATAAATAAATTAATCAAGAGTATATACTCTTTAGTTTATCTCTATATAGAGGATTAGTATGGCAGGACCAACAGTTTTACAAATCAAAAGAACGACTATTACTGGTCGTGTTCCAAATACAACTGTAACTACTAATTCTCAATATATCAATACTGGTGAATTAGCTTTAAATTTAACAGATCAAAAGATGTTTACATCTAATGGTACAGTATATTTTGAAATAGGTTCTAATACAACAAATCAAAATGTTACAAATAATTTCAATGTTGGAACAGCATTTATTGCTAATACTTCTGGTGTATATTCAAACGTTGGCTTCAGTATTACTCAGAATAATCAAAGATTAACATTTGCAACTGTTAATGCTGCAGCGTATTCATATTTTATACAACAAAATGATGATAACTTTGTATTTTATACTACAAATGGATTATACGGTGCTCGTGCAGTTTGGTCAATTTATGCCAATAGCAGTACTAGTAATCTAAACTTTTCAGTTAGAACTGTGCACAGCGGTGGATTAAGTATTCCATCTGGTGTTACAATATTAGATTCAACTGGATCACAAGGCACAGCCGGACAAGTATTAACATCAAATGGTGCTGGTAATGTGTATTGGAGCTCAGCTTCAAATCAAGCTAGTGCACTTCGTATTGTGAGTTTACGTTTATGATTTTAACTGCAACAAATCAGACTGTTGAAATATTACTTGCCGGGGCAGTTGCTACCAATCAATGTCCTGTGATGGTAGATTATGTAGACTTTACAGCTACTACAACAATGCCAGATATGCAGGTTCAGAATACTAATTCCACGACTCCGGTAACAATTATTTCGGCTCCAGGTGCATCCACTCAGCGCAAGGTCAATGGTGTCACAATCACTAATGTTGACACTGCGACAATCACCGTGACGGCGCGGATCAATAACAATGGTTCTTATTTCTCTATGCTTTCAGGAATGGTTATTCCTGTTAATGGAACACTTCAATATAATGATCGTGATGGTTGGAATCTTATTACTTCTACTATGGGTGTTAAACAACTACGTCAAGGTTGGGTACAAGAATTTACTTCAAATGGTACTTGGATAAAGCCACCTAACTGTCGTTTCTTTTTAATTGAAGTTGTCGGCGGTGGAGGAGGCGGAGGTGGAGGTGAAGGACGAGCTGTAGCAAATGTTCGAGCCCCAGGTGGAGGAGGAGGCGGAGGATCGCGATCTAGACGCCTAATTCTTGCTAAAGATCTTCCTTCAACTGTTTCTGTAACTGTTGCAGCTCAAACTAGTTCAGTATCTGGTGGCTCAACTGCAAATGGAAGTAATGGTTCTGCTGGGGGAACCTCAAGTTTTGGCACCTATGTTTATGCTTATGGTGGCGGAGGTGGAGCTGGAGGGCAAAACGGAAGTTATGGTGGCGGAGGAGCTGGTGGTGGAGCTACAGGAACCGGCACAAATAATACGGGAATTGGTGGAGTAAATGGAGGACCGGCTATGTTAGCTGGAACACAAAATAGCACAGATACTGCTGTTGGAGCTGGTTCTACTTATAATAGTTATTTGTCTGGCGGGGGTGGAGGTGGAGCAGCCTCAGGATCGGCTGGTGGATCATCATTTTTTTCAGCAGCTGGTGGCGGTGTTGGTGGATATGTTAATGCTCAAAATCCTGGATCAGGGACAAATCCAGGTGTTGGAGGAAGTACGGGTGCTTTTGTAACCGGATCTGGTGGAGGAAGCGTATATCCTTCTGGCCAAGGTGTAACAGGTTGTATAGGATATACTACAGCAGGGTTTTGTGGCGGCGGCGGCAGTGGTGGAAATAGTAATAATGGTACTGTAGGAAATGGTATAGGTGGAACTGGTGGTGATGGTGGATTCCCTGGCGGTGGTGGAGGTGGCGGCGGTGGCGGAACTCCTACCGGTGGAGCAGGCGGCCGTGGTGCAGCAGGAATAGTACGAGTATGGGGTTGGTAATATGATTTTAACAAGCACGACGCAAGTTATTCAAGTAGTTTTAGCATCAGCAGTTGCAACAAACCAGTGTCCAATTACAGTAGATTATGTAGACTTTACATCTACTACCACGACACCTGGAAGCCAATTTACTAATACAAATTCAACTACAGCAGTTACAGTATTATCAGCTCCTGGAGCATCAACTCAACGTAAAGTTAATGCAATTACACTTGCAAATATTGATACTGCAGCAATCAATGCTACCATACAGATTTATGATAGTTCAACAAGTTCAACATATCAAATTGCTGTAGTACAGATTGCTGTTGGTACAACACTTATGTTTACTGATACCCGTGGCTGGTTTTCTATAAATTCTTCTGGACAATATTTGGTATCTGAAGGATGTTTATATTCTGATGTACAAATATTTACTGCAAATGGAACCTGGACTAAACCTTCATTTGGCTCTCAAGTATATGTTGAAGTTGTCGGAGCCGGTGGATCCGGCGGTGGTGGACAAGGAGCATCATCAGGAGGATCAAAATATGGTGGAGGCGGCGGAGGCGGTGGTAAACGTATGTCTGCTACTTATTTACTTTCTAATCTATCAAATACAACTATAATTGTTGCGCCCCAAACTATTGGTGGAGCTGCAGGAGCAAATAATAATGGTGCAAATGGATCAATTGGAAATACTTCCAGCTTTGGTACATTACTATATGCTTTTGGTGGCGGCGGCGGCAGTGGTGGAAATGCAATGAATGCTGGAGGTGGAGGTGGAGGCGCAACTAGCGCTGGTAATATTCCTTCAACAAGCGGTGTAGGCGGTGCTGGCGGTTCAGCAATGCTTGCTGGTAGTACTACTGGTACCGGGCCCGGATTATCTTCATCTACTGATATAGGAGGTGGAGGTGGAGGTATTAATGGTGGAGCATATTATGGAGGTTCATCATATTTAGGTGGTGGCGGTGGTGGTTGTGGAACTTACAGTTATGCTAGTGCAAATAATGGTGGTGGTAGTTCAGTTTGGTCTGCAGCTGGTGGTGGTGGAGGTGGAAGTAATCTTGGATCCAATCCATCAACTCAAGGCGGTGCTGGTGGTATTTCAGGCGGTAGTGCAAATGTTGCCGGTGGTGGAGCTGTTTCTGCTGCAGCCAATACTACAATAAAGTCTGGAAACGGTGCAAATGGAACTTCTTTCTCATGCGGCGGAGGCGGTGCTGGTGGAGCCGGAAATTTCAATGGAGTTGGATCAGCCGGTGGTGATGGTGGATTTCCCGGCGGCGGCGGTGGAGGAGGCGGTGGTGGACTTTTTACTGGCGGTATTGGTGGAAATGGCGGCGCAGGCCGTGTAACAGTTTATACATGGTGATAATATGTTTTTAGATACAACAACTCGTTCTCTTCAGATTTTTCTTGGTTCAGCAAAAGCAACAAATGATTGTCCAGTATTGGTTGATTATGTTGATTTTACCACAACTACAACAACACCTGGAAATCAACTATCAAAAACTAATGGTACTGGAACAGTAACTATTCTTTCTTCACCTTCTGCATCTACACAACGAAAAGTTAACTTAATCACAATTTGTAATACAGATACAGATTTTATAAAGGTTACATTGCAACTTAATGATAATAGCACAGTTTATAATTATGTGAATGGTCTTTTTTTACCACCAAATTCTACACTTCAATTTACAGATACTAAGGGCTGGATTGTTATTGATTCTGCTGGAAATTCAGTTATTGCAACTGAATCGGTGGCCGATATTCAAGTGTTTTTGACAAATGGTATTTGGACACGTCCAAATAATGTTACTTATTCATTGGTGGATGTATCCGGAGGAGGTGGCTCTGGTGGTGGTGGACAAGGAGCTGCTGCAGGCTCTATTAGAGCAGGTGGTGGTGCAGGTGGCGGCGGTAAACGCATTCAATATCAATTTTTAACTTCTGAATTAATAGAACAGGTCAGTGTTGTTGTAGCTTCACAAGTTCCTGGTGGAAATGGTGGAATATCTGCAGCTGGTATCTCAGGAATTCAAGGAAACATTTCTTATTTTGGAAATTACTTAATTGCTTATGGTGGAGGTGCTGGTGCTGCAGGTGGTGCCACTGCTAGTACTGGCGGCGGAGGTGGTGGCGGCGCCGGAGGAACTGCAAACGGAAGTAGTGCTTTTTCATCTAGTGGTCAAAGTGGTGGTGCTGCATTTAATAGTCAAGGAGGAGCTTCTCCAACAGATGCTGGTGGCGGTGGTGGAGGTGGATCAACAACACCTGCAAATGGATATCCGTCATTTTTAGGCGGTGGCGCTGGTGGAGGTGGATCAACTTCAACAAATCCTGGTGCAAATGGTGCTTCATCATTTTTTTCAGCCGGCGGTGGTGGTGGAGGCGGAGGAATTAATGCTACTTCACCAGGAACTGCACAAAATGGTGGAGCAGGTGGTACTGCTGGTGGATCAGGATTAATTACAAATATAGGCGGTGGTGGAACTGCAGGTGTAGCAAACACTTCTGCTGGTGGTAATGGTGCAGATGGACAAGTTCCTGGTTATTGCGGCCAAGGCGGCGGTGGCGGTGGAGGTAACAATAACGGTACAGGCTTCAATGGTGGCAATGGCGGTATTCCTGGCGGCGGCGGTGGCGGCGGCGGTGGCGGAACAACAACAGGTGGAATTGGTGGAGTAGGAGCTCAAGGAAAGGTAGTGGTAATTTCATGGTAGAACGTTGGGCAATGATTCAAAATGGTATAGTAATAAATGTTTGTCTTTGGGATGGTGATTTAAAAACATGGCAACCACCTGAAGATGTTATTATGCAACCTGCACCAGATAATATCGGCATTGGCTGGACTTGGGATGGAACAGAATTTAACTTTTTATCTTGATTGAGTAATATATAAATATAACAATATTACTCAGGAAAGGGATCCAGATGGCTGTTCCTAATAGTAGAGATACATTTAAACAATATTGCTTACGCCGTCTTGGTGCACCTGTGATCGAAATTAACGTTGATGCTGATCAGGTAGATGATCGTATCAATGATGCTCTTAAGTATTATTGGGATTACCATTTTGATGGATCTGTAAAAGTCTATTATAAGTATGGTCCTATTACAAATGAAGATATTACAAATAAGTATCTTAAGCTACCTACAACAATCATGGGAGTTACACGTGTATTTCCAATTGGTGCAGCTTTATCTACAAACAATCTATTCAATATTCGTTACCAGATTGCGTTAAATGATCTTTATGATCTGACCGCAACTACCATGGTTCCATATTATCTGGCCATGCAACATATCCAATTCTTAGAACAACTTCTAGTTGGTGAACAGGGCATCAGATATAACAGACATACTGATACACTTTATATTGATATGGACTGGGGTCTTGTCAATGCTGGTGAATATTTTATGATTGAAGCATATCAGTATTGCAATCCAGAACCAACATATGATATCAGCAATAATCTTGTTGATGCAGGATATCCTGCAGTTTGGTCAGATTGGTGGCTACAAAGATATGCAACTGCACTTATTAAAGAACAATGGGGATCAAACCTGACAAAGTTCAAGTCAGTAAAGCTTCCTGGTGGTATTGAGTTTAATGCCGAAAAGATTTATGATGATGCTGTAAAGGAAAAGGCTGCATTAGAAAATGAAATGATTAATAGCTACAGCTTGCCTGTTGCTGATATGATAGGGTAGGTACCACTTTAGTAAGATGCATTCATTGTGGAAAAGAAGGCAATCCTGGTAACATTGCTAGATATCATAATGGCAAGTGTAAAGTGATAAATAGTTTATCTATAATGGAATGTTAACATATGCCAACAACAAATTTCTTTTTCAATACTACATCATTTACATCAGAGCAAAATCTTCTCAGTGATCTTTCAACAGAGATGATCAAGATCTTTGGTGTGGATATAGTATATCTACCAAGAACAACACCAAATATTGATAAGATATTCTTTGAAGATCCTACTTCAAAGTTTACTAATGCTGTAACTATTGAAATGTATATTAAAGACTTTGATGGTTATCGTGGTGAAGGTGATATGATGACTAAGTTTGGTATCTCAATGGATGACCAAATTACATTCTGTGTATCACGTACAAGATTCCAAGAAGAAATTGGTGCTCCTTATAATCTTATAAGACCAAGAGAAGGAGACCTTTTATATTTTGGTATTCCTAATGCAATATTTGAGATCAAATTTGTTGAACATGAAGCAGTATACTATCAGACTGGTGGACTGCAATTCTTTGAACTCCGTTGTCAGAGATTCAATTACTCTAATGAAGAATTTGATACAGGTAATGATATAATAGATGAAATTGAAAAAACCTATTCTGATAGCACATTAGGTGATAGATTAACAAATGATTCTAATGAATTACTATTATCAGATGATGTTGGAAATATTATTATTGAAACTGCTGAACCAGATCAAAAAGATTCTACAGCACAAAATGCATTGCTTGGTGGTGAAGATATTAGTATAAGTTTTGTTGCTGTTAATCCGTTTCGTGGAAAATAAAAATGTTTGGTAATCCTTTTTACTTTGCTAATATTAAAACATATGTAGTACTATTTGGATCTTTATTCAATAATATTGATATAGAGCGAGTTGATACGTCTAATAATCAAGTAATGACAATTCAAGTTCCAATTGGATATGGACCAAAGCAAAGATATTTGACTCGTGATGCACAAAATCCAGATCTCCGCAGACCAATTTCTCAGGTTTGGCCAAGGATTGCATATCAAATTACATCTTTTAAGTATGCATCTGATAGAAAGTTATCAAATATTGATATGAATCTTGCAAAAACTACAGATGGAAATATTGTAAAAACTCAATATAATCCAGTGCCGTATGATATAGATTTTGAAATGAATATTATTACAAGAAATGCAGATGATTCATTTAGAATTGTTGAGCAAATTATTCCATATTTTACTCCAGTTTTAAACACTTCAGTAAATTTAATTCCCGATATGGACTATGGAAACACAACTATACCAATTATACTAAATAATATATCGTATGATGATAATTATGAAGATAGTTTTGAAACAGACGAGTTCATTATTTGGACATTAAACTTTACTATGAAAGCATACATTTACGGTCCAATTAATTCTGGACCAATTATTAAGAATATTTCAGTAAATGCTGAAAATATAAATTTATTTAATATTATACCAGGATTAACAGCAAATGGCCAGCCAACTTCTAATGCATCGGCGTCCATTCCAGCAAATAATATTTTCCTAACTGATAATTATGGATATATTACTGAGTTTTAAAGCAGATTAATACATGAGCAAAAAAGATAAGATGGCGGATATTCTAAATGTTACGCCTTTAGTTAAAGAGAATAACGTTGTAGTTTATGCCGATTCTGATGCTGCTGCCGTAGACAGACAGCAACAAGATGAAGATATTGCTTATGTGCGATCAATGATGTATGACACAATCAAAACTTCTCATGATGCTCTTGAAGAGATGCTAGAAATTGCAAAACAATCTCAACATCCTCGTGCATTTGAAGTTGTGGCAGCATTACTGAATACTATGAGAGAAGCTAATAAAGATCTTTTAGATTTACATAAGAAAAGAAAAGATCTAAGAAAAGAAGAAATTACAATCAATAATAAAGAAACCATTAACAATAATTTATTTGTTGGTACAACTCAAGAATTATTAGATATGTTGAAAAAAGATGAGTGATAATATTAACTTCTTAGGAAATAGTAATCTTAAGAGAGCTGGAGTTGGAATTGAATGGAATGCGGATACTATTCGTGAATTCTTAAAGTGTCGTGATGATCCAATTTATTTTATTAAAACATATGTAAAAATTATTCATCCAGATCATGGTCTTATTAACTTTGAGCTATGGCCATTCCAAGAAGAAATGGTTAAGTCTGCTATTGATAACCGATTCGTTATTTGTAAGATGCCACGTCAGGTTGGTAAGACTACTACTGTAGCAGCATTATTACTTTGGTATGTTTTATTCAAGAGCAATTTCAAGATTGCTATTCTAGCTAACAAAGAAAAACAAGCACGAGAAATTCTTTCAAGAATTCAATTAGCATTTGAGCATGTTCCTATTTGGTTACAACAAGGTGTAGTTGAATGGGCAAAGAGTCATATGAAACTCGAAAATAATTCAGTTATTACTGCATCATCTACATCATCAGATGCTATTCGTGGTACAACACAGAACCTCGTATATCTTGATGAGTTTGCATTCGTACCTACAAATATTCAAGAAGAATTTATGACTTCAGTTTATCCTGCTATTACTGCAGGTCAGAAGACAAAGATTCTTATTACATCAACACCTAAAGGAATGAATCTATTCTATAAACTTTGGACAGATTCAGAAGAAGGCAGAAATAAGTATAAACGGGTATCTGTACACTGGTCAAATATTCCAGGAAGAGATGCTGCGTGGCGTGAAGAAACTATTTCAAATACTTCTGAAAGACAATTCCAACAAGAATTTGAATGTGAATTCTTAGGTTCATCGAATACACTTATTGATTCTAAAAAGCTACAACAACTTACATATAAAAATCCTCTTATATCTCATAATGGTGTTGACATTTATGAACAACCTATGAAAGATCGTAGATATGTTCTTGTTGCTGATACTTCAAGAGGCGTTGATATTGATTATTCAGCATTCATAGTATTTGATATTACAGAAATTCCATATAGAATAGCTTGTAAGTTTAGAAGAAGTGATATTCCGGCTCTTATGTATCCTAATGTTATCTATGAATTAGGTAATCATTATAATAATGCACTTGTACTTATTGAAACAAATGATATTGGTCAACAAGTAGTTGATATTCTTCATCATGACTTAGAATATGATGGAGTATTGACTACACAGATCAAAGGCCGTGCTGGTCAAAAGGTTACCGGCGGATTTGGTAATCGTAAACCACAAATGGGTGTAAAGACTACTAAACAAGTAAAACGTATTGGTTGTGCTAACTTTAAAACTCTTGTAGAAAACAATAAACTTATTATTAATGATTTTGATTTATTATTTGAAATGACTCGCTTTGTTGAAAACAATGCATCATATGAAGCAGAAGAAGGCTTCCATGATGACTTAGTTATGTGTTGTGTATTATTCTCATGGTTAGTAAATCAGAATTATTTTAAAGATGTATCAGATACAGATATCAGAAATACACTTATTGAAGATACAGAAGATGATGTTTTACCCTTTGGATTATATGATAATGGCAGTGCAGCAGATGATATTGCACAAATAGTAGATCCATATTTCGATGAAGATGCAGGTATATTCAAATCGTTTTATTAAAGTTACAGATTTTATAAATACCAATAGAACTTTTACTATATTACTTTCTTTTATTTTTGTATGAAGGAGACAAAAATGGCCATTCAAATTAGTCCTGGTGTTAATGTAAGTGAGTTTGACCAAACTACTACAGTACCCGCAGTATCCACCACAATCGGTGCCATGGCAGGTATCTTTAAGTGGGGTCCAGTAGGCATCAAATCTTTTGTTACATCTGAAAATGATGTAGTAAATGTTTTTGGTAAGCCAACTGATTATAACTATGAAACATTCTTTACAGCAGCCAACTTCCTTTCATATGGAAATCAACTTTGGGTTGTTCGTGTTACAGATGGCGCATTTAATGCCGTTGCTCCAGTACTTGGTGCAAATGCCACTCCACTAGCAACTGCTAACATCGAAGTTATGAACGTAGATGATTATAATTCAAACTACGCAGCGGCATCCGGTTCTCCATATAACTCTATCGCATTTGTTGCTAAGTATCCAGGTACTACAGGTAATAGCCTAAAGATCTCTGTATGCGACTCTCCTTCTGCATATCAACAAGTCATTAGCAACAATTCGGTAAACGATCAAGTATCTGGTGCTAATATTGCATCGGTTACATTTACATCTAACACCGGTTCAGCTAATGTAACAGTAACTGTAACAACAATTGTTGGTCTTGCAAATGCTTCTGTTTCGCAAGCAAATGCTGTTGCTGCTTACCTAGCAAATAGCGTACTGCAGGTTGGTAACTTCCTCGAAGTTGGTAACTCTTCATTAGGTTATCAGAATCTGCAAATCACAGGAATTACTCCTTCTGGTACAACTGGTGGTACATCAGGTGCAGGATTTAATTCTACATTAACAGTTACTCTTGCAACTCCAGTTCTTCTGGGTGCAAACGTAGTACAGTCTAGTGCAAAAACATCTTGGGAATATTATAACCAAGTTCCAGGTGCACCAGCTACATCAGATTATCTGATGACTCGTGGATTTACTGCAGATGACCAACTTCACGTAGTAGTTGCAGACGCAACTGGTGAAATTACAGGTACCGTTGGTGCAGTGGTTGAAGTATTCCCATTCCTGTCACGTGCTACAGATGCTAAGACATCTCAAGGTGCAACATCGTACTATAAGAATGTTCTGAATAATACTTCAAAGTATATTTGGGCAGGTACAGTAGATTACGGTTCAGCTTCTTCCGCTAATGCAGCAACTGTTGCTTCTTCATCATCACTGCAGTCTTATAAGGCAGCAATGATCGGTGCTTCTGATGGTAACGGCGAAGCAAATTGCTCGCTTGCTGCTCTTCAGGGTGGATATGTTCTTTATCAATCAAAAGAAAATATTGATATTTCTCTGCTGCTCTGCGGTAAGGCTCGTGGTGCTTCTGCTGAAACATCATCGCCATCAAGCCCAGGTGTCAACTATGCTGTAATGTCAGATTATCTGATCAGCGAAATTGCAAACTATCGTAAGGATTGCGTTGCATTCATCTCGCCAGCTCTTCCTGACGCAGTTCCTCAGCAAGCCGGTGGAAGTGCACTGAATAATATTCTTGCCTTCTATAATAATCTGACCACTGCATCTTCTTATGCAGTAATGGATTCCGGTTATAAGTATCAATATGACCGTTATAACGACTTATATCGTTATGTACCTCTGAATGGTGACATTGCTGGTCTTTGTGCTTATACTGACCAAGTACGTGATCCTTGGTATTCACCAGCTGGATTCAATCGTGGTCAAATTAAGAATGTCGTAAAGCTTCCATTTAATCCAAATAAGGCTCAACGCGATCTTCTATATAACTCATACATTAACCCAGTTGTTACACTTCCAGGTCAAGGTACGGTTCTGCTAGGTGATAAGACTCTGCAAGGATTCCCATCAGCATTCGATCGTATCAATGTTCGCAGACTGTTCATTACTGTTGAAAAAGCAATTGCAAAGGCAGCTCAATCGAGCCTCTTTGAAATTAACAATGCTTATACACGTGCACAGTTTGTAAATTATGTTTCACCTTACCTGCGTGATATTCAGGGCAGAAACGGTATCTATAATTTCATCGTGGTATGTGATGCAACAAACAACACTCCTCAGGTAATCGACTCTAACCAATTTGTTGGAGACATTTACATTCAACCAGCAAAGTCAATCAACTTCATTCAGTTGAACTTTGTTGCTGTTAGAACAGGTGTTGACTTCTCTACCATTATTGGCAATTTCTAATAGAACGAATTAAAGGAGAAACATCATGCCTGTAAGTTTTAGCGTTTCAAACTTCAAGAGTAACTTTGCACTGGGTGGCGCTCGTCCTACTCTGTTCCAAGTTACTCTTACTGCACCAAGTATTGTAGGTGGAATTGACCTAACAGCCTCTCCATTCCTAGTAAGCTCGGCAAATCTTCCATCGTCAGATCTGGGTCTTATCTCAGTTCCTTACTTTGGTCGTGTACTGAAGCTTGCTGGGGATAGAACATTCCCAACATGGAGTACAACAGTTCTGAATGATGAAAACTTCATCATCCGTAACTCACTGGAAACATGGTCAAATGCTATTAATCAAATGAGAGGAAATGCTCGTCTGAGCACCGGTCTTTCAATTGCTTATAAGACTGACGCAACAGTAACACAATATGATAAGCTTGGAAATGAACTCCGTACATATAGATTTGAAGGTCTATATCCAGGTAGAATTCAAGCCATTGATCTTGGCTGGGATAGAACTGACCGTATCGAAGAGTTCGTAGTCGATTGGGAATATGATAATTGGGTGCTCGATTCTGGCGTTACAGGAAGTATCGGCAATCAAGGATAATATATAGTATACGTCGACTTTAGGAGTATATGATTTGGCTATTCAGCTATTTGGCTTTGAGATTAAAAGAAGTAATGAAGATAAGGATATCCCGTCATTTGCCATTCAAGAGGTAGATGACGGGGCCTTAACTGTATCTGCTGGTGGTGCTTACGGTACTTATCTAGACTTAGAAGGTTCAGCTAAGACTGAAGCCGAGCTCGTAGCAAAATACAGAGAAATGTCATTGCAACCAGAATGTGAAGGTGCCATTGACGAAATTGTAAATGAAGCAATTGTCAAAGATGGCAATAAAGAAATCGTTGATATTAATCTAGACAATTTAGATTTGTCAGATAATATTAAGGATATGATTAGTGATGAATGGAATCTTATTGCTGAATTATTAAACATCAATAACTATGGATTTGAAATTTTCCGCAGATGGTATGTTGATGGCCGTTTGTCTTATCACGTGATGATTGATGAAAACAATCCTCGTGCTGGTATTCAAGAACTTAGATATATTGATCCTCGTAAGATCAGAAAAATTAGAACAATTAAAAGAGAACGCCGTGGAAATGTTTTTATTAACATAACCACTGATGAATTCTATATGTATAATGAACGTGGTTTCCGTGGTGCCAGTGCTACAGGTATGGATAACCAAGGTCTGAGAATTGCTAAAGATTCTATCCTCCATGTCACATCCGGGCTCATGGATAAGGATAATCGTTTAGTCCTAGGATATCTACATAAAGCAATCAAACCTCTTAACCAACTACGTATTCTTGAAGATGCAACTGTTATCTATCGTATTTCTCGTGCACCTGAACGTCGTATTTTCTATATCGATGTAGGTAACCTTCCTAAGATGAAGGCTGAGCAATATGTAAAAGATATGATGACTAAGCATAAGAATCGTTTAGTCTATGATGCTACAACCGGTGATCTTAGAGATGACCGTAAGTTCATGACCATGCTTGAAGATTATTGGCTACCTCGTCGTGAAGGTGGTCGTGGTACTGAAATCTCGACTTTGCCTTCTGGTCAGAATCTTGGTGAACTTTCAGATGTTATGTACTTTGAAAAGAAGTTATTCAAGTCACTTAATGTTCCTATGTCAAGAATTAATTCTGATCAGTCAGGATTTAATATTGGTCGTTCAGCAGAAATTACTCAAGATGAACTTAAGTTCCAAAAGTTCATTGGTCGTCTTCGTTTAAGATTTGCTCAATTATTCTTGCAAGCTCTTGAAAAGCAATTAGTACTTAAGGGTATTTGTACTCTTGATGAGTGGGAACAGTTCAAGAATAAGATTCACTTTAACTTCAATCAAGATAATTACTTCAGTGAACTTAAAGATGCAGAAATTCTTCGTGAAAGACTTACAACTCTTCAACAGATAGAACCATTTGTGGGAGTATATTACTCTAGAGAATGGATCGAGAAAAATATTCTGATGATGTCTGATGAAGATCGTGAAGCTATGAAGACAGAAATTGATGCTGAGAAGCCTGCAGAATTAGAGCGTCAACAACAAATGATGGCAGCACAACAAGGTATGGTTGGTCAAGATGCTGGTGGTGAAGATGCAGAAGGTGGTGATCAACAGTCACAGGGTGGAGATGCTTCTGCTGAGCCTGCACAATCTGAAGATCCTAAAGCACCTAAAGCAAAGCAAGCATTTAAAACAACAACTGTTCATAGAAAAAACAAAACATTCACACGAAAAGTACCGGAAAGACTTCCGAGTAATTTTTGATAAATAAAATAATAGGAGAATATTATGGACGATTATACAGCAGATGATCTTGTAGACTTTATTTTAGGTAAAGATTTTCTCAATGCAAAAGACGCATTGAATACTATTATGTTTGATAAGGTCGGCAGTGCACTTGAAGACATGAAAGCTCAAGTTGCTGATAAAATGTTTAATTCAGAGCCCGAGGAAACAGATGACTAAACCAAGAAGTTCAAAACCTTTTAAGCCGGCTTATGAGCTCAATCCTCAGGGCGAGAAGCGTTTCGCTGATGGCGAAAAAAAATTCTTCGACAAGCACGAAGTAGAAATGACCAATGATGTAAACTATTGCGATCATGAAGATCAAGAAGATGCTACACATCAAGGTAATACTACTAAGGATAAGACTCGTAAAACCGATAAGACAAATAAGGCTAATGTCGAACCAAAGAATGTCGATGAAGAACACATGACTGCTAAGCAAAAAGAGCGTCGTGAAAAGATTGTCAAGGCTATGAAAACTAAAGTAGCCGGTTTCAAGAAGCGTTATGGCGAGCGGGCCAAGGATGTTATGTATGCCACTGCTACAAAAACTGCCATGGGTGAATCTATGGATGGTGCAACATCAGATAATCCTGGTGCAGGTTCATCATCAGTAGGTGGTGGTACTATTGATAAGTCTCAAGTAGATGCTGGTCATGTACATCCAGATAGCCGTGGTTCTACTCAAACAAAAGATGTACTTGAAAAGATTGCAATGCAAGCGGCAGAACTTCATGATAGTCTAGATGATAAAGAACTAGATGGCGATATCATGGGTCAGCTTACTGAAATTAAAGATTCTTTAGATCAAGTATTTGAAACCATTACAAATAGTGGAAATAAGTCAGATAAAGATAAGACCGATGATAGTGCACCTGATGCAGAACAAGGTCGTGAAATGAAGACTGAATCTTATAAGCCAATGAGTAAAGGTTTAAAGAATATTGTTGATAAGCATAAAGTAGGTGCACCTCTTACTATGAGAGGAGATCAAAACTAATGAAACTTATCTGCGAATCCATTACAGACGTTAAGATTATTAAAGAATCTACAGAGTCTGGAAAGAAGGATCTATTCATTGAAGGTCCATTTCTTATGGGCGATAAGCCTAATCGTAATGGTCGTATCTATGAGAGTCGCGTTCTTGCTAAAGAAGTTGCAAGATATAATGAAAATTATATCAAGCATAATCGTGCTTATGGAGAACTAGGCCATCCTGATGGTCCCGGTATTAATCTTGATAGAGTATCACATTTAATTACAAGATTAGAACAAGATGGTTCTAACTTTGTTGGTCGTGCAAAAATTACTGAGACTCCTATGGGAAATATTGCTAGAGGTATTCTAGAATCTGGTGGAACACTTGGTGTTTCTTCAAGAGGTCTAGGTACTTTGACTAAGAATAGAGAAGGCTTTATGATGGTAGGTGATGATTTTCAGTTAGCAACTGCTGCTGATATTGTTGCTGATCCTTCAGCACATATTGCTTTTGTTGAAGCCATTACTGAAAATGTAAATTGGGTTTTTGATAATGGTAACTGGAAAGCAGTTCAAGCGGCCGAAGAAATTCAAAAAGAAATAAAGACCATGACACGCAGACAAGTCACTGAATCTCAGATGGTTATGTTTGAGCGTTATATTAATTCACTTGTATCAAAATAAAAGAAATTATAAATAGTTTATAATCATTCCAAAGGAGTCAAAACTATGGCAGGTAGAAAGAACTCGAGCGAGCGCTTTATTGTTGAAAAAGAAGCATCTGATGGTATTTCCCACGATGCAGACGTACACAATGCAGGTGATACTTCTCGCTCGGCTGATAAGACCGGCGACGGCGAAACATATAATATGACCACAAAGTCAGAAGTACTTAGTGCACTGATGAATTCGATGTCTGGTATGGACCTTAATAAGCTTAATGACATTTATAAGGGTCTTAATAGCGTTTCCGGTAAGGCTGCTCGTCCAGCAGATAAGAAGGCCGGTGAAACTGCTCAAGTACATACTTCTCCTTCGGATGCTAAGGGTATGAACCCAAACGGCGACCCTGCTGATGCCGGTGGTTCTGCTCCTTATGCTCACTCGGTTGCTCTAGGTAACGGTGAAAATTCACCAATTTATACTTCACCAACTTCCGTAAAGCCATATACCGCTAAGGAAGATATTGACACTATGTTTGACGGTGATGAGCTCTCAGAAGAGCTAATGGAAAAAGCAACTATTGTATTTGAAGCTGCTGTAAACGCACGTATTATTGCAGAATCAGCTAAGTTAGAAGAAGAATTTAATTCTCGTTTAACTGAAGCTGTTGAAGAAATTCGTTCCGAAATTGTAGAACATGTTAATAATTATCTCTCTTATGCCGTCGCAGAATGGGTTGAAGAGAATGAAGTGGCAATTGAATCTGGTATTAAAACTGAAATGGCTGAAGAATTCATGCTTAATCTTAAGCAAGTATTTGAAGCCAACTACGTTGACGTATCGGATACAAATGTAGATGTTATGGCTGAAATGGTTGAAAAGATTGAAGAGTTGGAAACAGCTCTTAATGAACAAATTGAAAAGACTATGGAACTTGAAAGAGAAAATGAAGACTCACAAGTCGACTCCATTTTCAATTCAATGTGTGAAGGCCTTGCAAAGACACAAGCCGAAAAGCTTGCCGTCCTAGCAGAAGGTGTAACTTATGAATCTCCAGCTGACTTTGAAAGAAAGCTTCATGTCATCAGAGAAACATATTTTCCATCAAACAGATCAACATCCAACGCTTCTTCATTAACTGAAGAAACTGTAGAAGATGATGGCGATGCCGATCATGTTCCTACTACAGGACCTATGGCTGCTTATGTACAAGCCATATCTAAGACTGTCAAGAAATAAGATAATATAAATATAAATAACCTATCAACAAGGGAGATATAAAACATGTTTCTTAACGAAGAAATTCAAAAAAAGTGGAAGCCATTAATTGAGCATCCTGATTTAGAGCCAATTAAGGACGCCCACAAGCGTGCTACAATTGCTCAGCTGCTGGAAAACACTGAAAGAGACATGTCTCAGACCGGTGGTTTTGGTGGTCAACAAGCTCTTCTCGAGTATTCTGGTGCTGCTCCAGCAACAGGTATCGGTGGTGTTAATAACTACGATCCAGTACTTATTTCGCTGGTTCGTCGTTCGATGCCAAACCTGATCGCTTATGACATCTGCGGCGTTCAGCCAATGACCGGACCAACAGGTCTGATCTTTGCTCTGCGTCCTCAGTACGACTCGCAGTCGGGTGCCAACGCATTCTACAATGAAGCAAATACCGGACAGTCGACATTCCCAGGTGGTGCAAATGCTGCTCTTGCTGGTAATACTTCGCTTGTTGGTTATGCTAACAACAATCTCGGCGGTCTGTACGACGGTACACTGAAGACTGGTAATAACGTTGTTTCCGGTAACTCGCAACAGTATAACTTTGCTGGTGGTATGCCAACATCGTATGCTGAAGCTCTGGGTTCAACTGCATATAACCAAGACTTCCGTCAAATGTCGTTCTCGATCGACAAGGTAACCGTTCAGGCACAATCGCGTGCTCTGAAGGCCGAGTATTCAATGGAACTGGCACAAGACCTGAAGGCAATTCATGGTCTGGACGCTGAGACCGAACTGTCGACAATTCTTTCGGCTGAAATCCTTTCGGAAATCAATCGTGAAATCGTTCGTACAGTAAACCTCACAGCCGTTGCTGGTGCTATTGAAACAACCACAGCTGGTGTATTCGACCTTGACGTAGACTCAAACGGACGTTGGTCAGTTGAGAAGTTCAAGGGTCTGATGTTCCAGATTGAACGTGAAGCAAATTACATTGCAAAGAATACACGTCGTGGTAAGGGTAACCTGATCATCTGTTCTTCGGATGTTGCTTCTGCTCTTCAAATGGCAGGTGTTCTGGATTATGCTCCAGCACTCAACAGCAATAATCTGCAAGTTGATGACACAGGTAATACATTCGCTGGTGTTCTTAACGGACGCATGAGAGTGTATGTAGACCCATATGCTGCTGGTAACTATATCACAGTAGGTTATAAGGGTGCATCGGCATTCGACGCCGGTCTATTCTATTGCCCATACGTACCTCTGCAAATGGTACGTGCTGTTGGTCAAGACACCTTCCAGCCAAAGATTGGATTCAAGACACGTTACGGCGTCGTTGCAAATCCATTCGCCTTCGGAAACAACTCACAGGGTTATACACCAGGTGCTCTTCTGCAGGGCTCGAACGTATACTACCGCAGAGTTCAAGTACAAAATCTTCTGTAATAATAAAAATAAAATCAGAAGTACTTGGGGGAGATCGAAAGGTCTCCCCCTTTTTTTATGCGTGTTCTAGTACTTCAAAATTAAATTCACCGGATTCAACGGTAACACGCACCTTTGGATAATATACTGCTTCACCAACAAGCTTAAGATAATCGCGGCCGCCATCAATAGCTCCACCACCGGATGCACGATAATCATGACGATAACGTGACACGACCACTTCACCAGTATCAGTAAGAACACCGGTAATAGGTTCAGCAAAGCATGAAGATGCATCAGTGATGAGAACATTCTCTCCCTTACGGAACATACCAAAGAAATTAGTATGACCCTTAGAAGTATCTGGGTTCTCTACATAGAAAACGTCTACAGGCATTTCTTGCCAACGGCCACCATGATTAGTACACCAATAACCCATATACTTTGCATTATATCTTTCTTCAATGATCTTGATTCCTTTATCACTGAAGTGAAAGCCTTGAGTACCATTATTAATAAACATTATTTGACCTGTATTCATTGATGAAGCTATTTGCCCAGTCCATATAATCGAGTTCAATAGGATCAAGCTTTATATTTTCTTCGCGGTACTTACGCAGAAGCTCGCAAAGCTTTTCTTCTACACGATGGATTCCATCCTTTTCGGTAGGAAAATCAAACAACATTAAATCCATTTCATCCTCCATATCAACCAGTACTATCTTATTATATACCAAAAATAATTTATTGTACATAACAAAATGCTATTTTTTTATGGATTTTACATGCATTTCTGTAATTTTACAAGAGACCCAGTGGTTATACCTATCGTCTCTTAAAATAGCATCTTCTTCAAAGATAAGTTTAGTCTCATAGTAAGAACATTCAGTTCTGTTCTTACACAGCTTTACAATTTCCCGTTTGAATTGGTCTTTACCAAATTTTTCTATATCAGCAAGAAGATATTTTGAAGAACCCCAATAGTCTTTCCAGTCAGAATCTTTTCTGATCTTTTTTCTTTTGCCCTTTACGACTTTGGATCCTGCAGAGGTAAAATATTTTCTACCGATGTATTGCTTATTGGTAGGTATATGAGTAATTCTATATATGAATCCATACATGGCAGAATCTGCTTCAGTGTATGGTTCACCATTATATAACCATTCCACTTTATTCTTCGTATTCTTCTAAGTCAGACTCTTCTTGCTGAACTTCAGAACCACAGAATGGGCAATAGCTTTCATTTAATTCATTTGAAATAGAACTGACGACTTTATATTCTGCATCGCAGGTCTGACACACAATCCAGTTTTCAACTTTCATATATTATAACTCCAATGATGGTTGTAACAGGAGTAGCACTAACTACTCCTGTTATTTATCACTAGAATTATTACTTGAAAATTCTACCTAATGTGGTGTTCTTTTGAATTCTTATATCCTTATTGCTCCATGACCAGCATTCACCGTCTAAATCATTGAAGCAAACCCAGATAAGATCATGCTCAATTCCATAATCTATTAATATATGTGCTAAAGCTTTACCTTTAGGAGTAGTAACAGGAATTGGTGGATTGAGCTGTAAAAGCATTATAGAGAAAAGCCTGTAAATGTATCTGCAGTTACATCTTTATTTATTCCGCCAACAATATAAGAGGTGATCTCAGTTTCTTGTGGAGCAACCTGTACATCAATGCCCGAGATCCACTTTTGAGTCCAAGGAAGAGGATTACTAGTAATCTTATTGATCTTATTAGTAGATACATCCACAGACTTCATACGACGAGCAGCAATCCAGTCTACATAATCACAAAGCAATTCATAGTTAAGACCAATCATTGATCCACTATAGAAAAGATATTTTGCCCAAGCCTTTTCTTGATTGATAACCTCACGGAAGATATTTTCAACCTCTTTTGCGCATTCTTCTTTAATAACTGCAAAATCTGGATCTTCTTTAGGAAGAAGCTTAATGAGTTGCTGAGTTGATGCAAGATGGATATTCTCATCACGAGCAATAAGCTTGATGATTTTTGCATTACCTTCCATCTTCTTTACTTCAGCAAATGCCCATGAGCAAGCAAACGATACATAAAAACGAATGCCCTCTAGCGCATTGACTGCATTGAGGCAGAGCCATAGAGCTTTCTTATGGTTATATGTTCCACCATAATTCATAGCTGCGTAATTATATGTGCCTATTAATTTTGAAGAATTGTTTTCTTCAATAAGTGCATCATAATACTTACTGATGTCTTTAGCACAATCCACGATCTCTTCAATATCAAGAACTTCATCAAAGACCTTTGATGGATCAGAATAGATATTACGAATGATATGAGTATATGAACGACTGTGGATAGTCTCAAAGAAAGTCCAAGTCTGAATCCAGTTTTCAATCTCTGGAAGACTGCAAATGGGAAGGAATGCTATAGATGGAGCGCGTCCCTGAACAGAATCAAGAATAATTTGACGCTTCAGGTTAGCTGTAAAGATATGCTTCTCATGATCCAATAGACCCTTGAAGTCTTTTGAGTCACGTGATAGATCTACTTCTTCTGGTCTCCAAAAGAATCCCATATGCTTCTCAGTTAGCTTTTCAAAGAAAGGATATTTTTGCTTATCATAACGAGCAATATTCAATGGCTGTCCAAAGAATATAGTATTATCCAATGAATTACTATCGAGATTAAAAACTGACATATTTTTTCCTTAAATTATAACTTGCAAGATTCACAATCCACATTATCTGTTTCTCCGGCTTCTAGTTTCTTTTCTGGTTGAACATCAATTTCACCAGAGCCATCGAATGTATTGAGATAATATAATTGCTTACCACCGTACTTATAAAACAATAACAAATGCTTAATCATTTCAGAAAGAGGAATCTTTTCCTCAGGATAAAACTTAGGATTATATGTAGTATTAACAGAAATACCTTGGTCAATAAACTTTTGTAGTACTGCCATAATCTTCAGATAACCTTCTGGTGAAGTTTGATCTGGAAGAAGTTCATACTTATTCTTTAACTTAGCAATGTTTGGTACAACTTGTTTAAGTATTCCATCCTTTGATTGCTTAATAGAAACAAGACTACGAGGTGGTTCAATACCATTAGTCGAATTACTAATCTGAGCCGACGTTTCAGCCGGCATCAAAGCCATCAATGTAGAATTACGAATACCATATGATGTTGCATAACGACGAACATAATCCCAGTCCATATTATATACTGGATTTACTAATTGGTCAACATCTTTTTTATAAGTATCAATAGGAAGAATACCTTGACTGTATTTAGTATCTTGAGTCTTTAAGCAAGCTCCTTGTTCAAAAGCAAGATCAACACTTGCTTTGATAAGATAGTATGACCATGCTTCAGCATATTCATGAACAAGATCAAGATTTGGATTAGAATAATTGGTATCATTCTTTGCAAGCCAATAAGCAAAGTTGATAATACCCACACCAAGAGGTCGGCGATCCATAGTAGAACGTTCAGCCGCTTTCACTGGATAGCTTTGATAATCCAATAGAGCATCAAGAGCACGAACAGCAATAGTACATGGCTTTTCAAAATCAGCCGGCTTCTTAATCTTGCCCCAATTAATTGCAGCTAATGTACAAAGACTAATTTCACCTTCTTCATCATTAATATCCTTCAATGGTTTTGTAGGAAGATTAATTTCGCAACAAAGATTTGATTGGTAAATCTTAGCATTATTTTCAATGAAGGAGCCGTGCTCATTTGCAAGGTCAACATTCATCAGATATATACGTCCAGTATCCTTCCGTTCCTGCATGAATGCCGAAAAAAGCTCGATTGCAGGAACCGACTTCTTTCGTAGCTTTGGATTGCGTTCTGCAGATTCATAAAGCTTTCTGAAGTTGTCTGTGTCTGATGTAAAAAAGGCTTCATACAAATCAGGGACGTCTGCTGGGGAGAATAAAGTGATATTTCCGTTGTTAATGAGTCGCTCATACATCACCTTATTAAATTGTACACCATAATCTAGATGGCGAATACGATTATCTTCTGTGCCCTTATTATTCTTAAGGACAAGCATATCCTCTATTTCGAGGTGCCAGATTGGGAAATAGAGCGTAGCAGCTCCGCCGCGGACCCCGCCTTGTGAGCAGGACTTAACAGCACTTTGAAAATACTTATAAAAAGGTATAACTCCAGTATGACTAGCGTCACCATTACGAATGGCACTATTAATAGCCCTAATACGACCAGCGCCAATACCGATACCAGCTTTTTGACTGACGTATTTAACAATCGCCGAAGCGGTCGCGTTGATCGAGTCCAGCGAGTCATCCGTCTCAATGAGAACGCAGGACGAAAATTGTCTTTGCGGAGTTCTAACACCAGCCATGATAGGAGTAGGCAGAGACACGTCAAAAGTAGATATAGCATCATATAATTCCTTTACCCATTTAATTTTATCTTTTTCATAATTAGAAAACAAAGTCATTGCAATAAGCATAAATGCCATTTGCGGAGTTTCATAAAACTTTCCGGTAACTCGATTCTTTACAAGATACTTACCACGGAATTGTTCCATGGCTGCATAGGTAAGAAGCTTATCACGTTCATGATCTATATATTCTTCGAGCTCATACCATTCTTCTTGTGTATAGGCTGTTCCCAATGCTTCATCATAATAACCAAGAGACTTGACTTTAATATAATGAGTCAATAGATGCGGAGGAGTATAATTATCATACACTTCTTTACGAAGATGATAATTGATAAGACGACCAGCAACATATTGATAATTAGGGCTTTCTTCAGAAATAAGATCTGCAGCAGCCTTAATAAGAGTTTCTTGAATATCAGTAGACTTGATATTATTATAAAATTGAATTCTCGTTTTAATTTCGAGATCTGATACAGATACGCCGGTTAAACCTTCACATGCAAACGATGTGATTCTATGAAACTTTTGTAGATCAAGAGGTTGCTTAGATCCATCTCTCTTTATAACGTTAATTGTCATTCTTCTAATGCCTTTACAATATCAGGGAAATGAGTGCCGATAATATCCCAACACTTAATAGCTACTTCACGGTGTTCCTTTTGAGTACCATTACCCATACGTAATGTGCAGTAATGAATCCAACTACGAAGGGTTCCACTCATATACAGAGTGGTCTCAGTCATACCTTCTGGCAGTACTGCACGAGCTTGTTCTTTAGCAATACCATGATCCAAGGCCCACTTATAAGAAGACATTGCTTCATTCTTTGCCTTCAGTTGGAAATAATTCCATTCTTCTTGAAGACGGCGATCATCTGTCTCAATAGAATTCTGACGGTTCTTTGTATCTTGTAAACGAGCTTCTCGGGTTACAAAGTTTTCTGATACTGCATAACGCTGACTAAATTCTTGGAATGAAAATGAACGGTGTCTTAGGATCTGACGAGAAATATCTCTAGTAGTCTTGATCTCTACAACCATATGAACCATTTCCAATGGTGACCAATGTTCATTTTCTACGAGATACTTGACGAGCTTACCGGCGGTCTTAGTATTATTTTGATTTGCTGGATTAGATACTCTTGCAGCATACGCAACGAGCTCTTGTGCAGTATAACATTCTGAGTATGCAGTTGGCTTTGTTAGTCCGATAAGATTTACTTCATTCATATTTTCTTCCATTCATTAAATTTTAGTTGTGCCAAAATACCTTCATAAGTACAAGAGTCAATAATCCTTTGTACTTCTTGTGGTGTCATTCCACCAAGAATCATATCATTAATATCTTTGTATTTTAAGTCATTTGGCCAAATACATACTTTATACTTTTGTGCAACTTGACCAATCCTTTTTACAATCTCTGCATTACGAGGTTCATTATCATAAACAAACACAGAGTGCTCGTTGACTACATCAATATTTATATCCGCCCCGGCCATAGAAATACAGTTAGGAAGAAATAAAGAATCAATAGGACCTTCAACAATATAATGCTTTTTAGTCAGATCTGCTTTATCAAGACCAAAGACTTTAATCTCATCTTGAAGCATAATTGAAATATATCTAAGTTTATCATTTGGATCAAAGCTTCGACCTTGATAACCAATCAGCTTTTCATTCTTATCAAGAAAAGGAATTACAAGCCGTGGAGAATCCTTATCGGTCTTAAGCTTATTTGGAATAATAGTATTAGTCCAAGTTGCAAACTTAGAACAATAGAAAAGTCGGCTGTGTGCTTCAGGAGGAATTTTTCTATCGACAACATATTGCTTAGCAGGATGATCCCACTTTAGTTGCGAGATCTTTTTGAGCTTAAGTAACGGTGACCCTGCGCGCATATGATTAGGATGCTTGAAAGCGGGTTCTTTCTTTTCAACCGGCGGCTTATCCTTTTCAAGGAATACTTCTTGATTATAATCTTGATAATATTCCGGTGCAATATCACGAAGAAAGGATGCAATGTTTCTGCCCGCTCCACAATTATGACAATGATAAATGATAGAATCTTGTTTTTGAAAGAAAAAGCCACGAGCTTTGAGCTGACTCTTTTTTGAGTCACCACAAATTGGACACCGAAAGTTAGCTTGATATGGGTTATGAGATTTTACCTTGAAGCGATCAAGCTTCACGGAAACAAGATTAGCGTATTTTACATCGATCCAAAGAGACATAGTAGTTTACCTTCTATTATATAGTACATTATACTATAGTCTAGATAAAATGTAAACTACTATTTTAGTGTTTCATCATTACAAAAGGAGTAACAAACACCGATAATAACCAAGAAATAATAGCAACGCCGCCTAAAATAGTCCAACGCCAATTCTCAATTGTGCGTGTTCTTTTTGATAGCTTTTCTAATGCATCAATATGCTCTGCACGAAGACCTTTAATTTCTTTTGTAAGATCTTCAATGTCTTTCTTAACATTAGTTTCCATTGTTGCCATTTTAGTATTGATTAGATCATTTGTCTTATCAATTTCTTTATATACATCTTTGTGTATATCATCATGTGTATTAATTTTTGTTTCGTGCACGGCCAGTAATTGCTTAATTGTACTAGATACATCAGACAGCTTTTCAATAGTCGTATCAAGTCTATCAAATAGACCTGAAACTTGTGAGATCTCTTTTTCTAAAAGAGCTAAACGAGTTTCTACTGTTTTATCGTCTTCTGCCACGGTATCCTCTTATTTTTTAAGTGTTGTATTATCTACTGATCGAACTTTATTTATCCAATCTTGTAGTGCTTTTAATTGGGCTGCGTTTTGGTAACAGATGGAGTAGTTATCGACGATTGTACCAAGGGCTTGACTGTTTGTAACTGTTGAGGCGGTTTCATCAGAAGCTCTGGTGGAGTCGGAAGCGCTGTCGGTGGCAGCTGAATTGTGGATGTACACCCAGCCATTAGACAGCAGGTGAGTATCATTGAGATTGTTAGCATTGTTTTCATTGATATACTCTTTTTGTGTTATAACTTTTGTCTGAGTAATATATTTAGTAATTACATGATTACTAATATTTTGATTCTCTTGTAAAAGTTTATTGTATTTGCTTTGCCAATCTAATGTAATTTGAGAAATCTTTTGATCGCCTACGGCAATACCCTTAGTATATCCATTTTGATATGCTAAAAATACTATAATCATCATAGGAAGAATTGCACTAAAAGCTCCAAGTATTACCGAAGCTAATGCGTGCGAAAGAATTCCTCTAATAAAATTAAACATATTGATTGCCTCTTCTATTCATAAACTTAATTCCACGTCTATTCATTAAGTTTCCTGTAGATCTAGGAGCTTTTACTTTTGAAGCAAGATCTGTTTTACTAGAACCAGTCATACCAACTTTAAAACGCTTTTTCTTTCTAAACATTGGTGGGCTCTGAACTTTACCAGATCTATCTACGATGCTTCCAATACCAGCAGTTGTAGTTGTAGGAGCACCTCCACCAAGACCACCAGCAGCTCCGCCGCCGTCTTCTTGAATAGCTATAAAAAGTTTAAACTCTAGCATGGAATGTTCCTATATGGTTTTTAATTTTTCCAAAATATACTGGTTTGTTTCTACTGCATCGTAGTCTGCAAACTCTATATTATTTATTTTATTTGGAATATAACCAAGAAACTCAAGAAAAGCTTTAAGCTCAGGATAGAAACCCTTGAGCTTAAAGAGCAATATTCTACTAGTATGTATTGGACCAAAAACGTTATTCAAAATCACGATGTGATTAAGAATTAATCGTTCTTTCAATTCACCAGTCTCTTTATATTTATTAAAGAGTCTTTTGATATACTTGATTCTGCTCAAGTCCTCAACAAATTCTTTATCATCAAAACACTGTGGATTTGCATAATGTTTATAGCAATAAAATATAAAATTGCTTTCAGTAATAATCTCAATCATGCATGATATTAAGAAATAACAGTAATTGTAAATGATGTATTATGCTGTGATGGTGGAATATCTTGTGGACCTTGCGGACATACACCTTGATATACTACAGTGTTTGCAGCATTGAGTATTTGAATTACGCCTTCATATCTTGGACGAATAATAATTTTATTAGGAACAGTCTGAAATACGTGTAGTTCTGGAGTAGTTGACATTTTATTTTCCTTTATAAGAGTTTTTCTACAGACATTGTGCCATGATTACTGTTAGTTGGAGATCCCATTGCGGTAACGCGATACATATAACCGTATTGATAATCAGTTATGTTTATTACAACTGTGTCTCCAGCTGAAACAAATGGATTACTAGGATTTAAACTTAAGTAGGCATTTTGAGCAGGTGATTGACCAGATCCACCAAATCCAGTAATAACACCATTAGCATAAGTAAGAGAGCCAGTCCATCCAAATACACTTAATGTTGAACTATCTGGTCCAGCAACTTGAACAACACCTGCAACAAATCTGAAGCGGACACCAGGATAAGGAGTATTGCCAGTATCAATAACAGTTGAATCTGGAGAATTAAATGGTGCAGAATAAACGCCATCTGCATATCCACTTAATACGAGATTATTATTATTATTCCATAAAGCATTAGTCTGATTTGGATCAACAGTTGGAAGATTGTTTATATAGACGTGTCCATTACTTCCTCCAGATACTCCTGGCCCACCTTGAATAATTACATCTCCACCTACTGCAGTACTTTGACCACCACTAAGTGTTAATGTACCAGCTGCATAATCTCCTGTAGTATTACCAGCAAAAATATTAATATGCCCACCAATTCCATTAGAATTAGGCCCAGCAAATACATTGATTTGGCCAACATCTAATTGTAAAGTATCAGAACTTGTTCTATTTCCTACAATAATATTAATATCACCGCCGCCGCGGCCACCATTACCAGAGTTTAAAGTGATGCCGCCGCCATGATAATCAGCAGATACACCAGAGGATAAAGTAATACCACCACCGCCTGAACTGCCTGCTCCAGCAGCTAATTGAATTTCTCCACCAACAGCATTTGGACCATTACCTGCATTTAGATAAACTGATCCACCATTATTTTGATCAGATTGTCCTGCTTCTAAATTGATAGAACCACCTGCACCATAACCATAAGCGTATCCTCCTATGATATAAATTTCACCACCACCGGTATTACTTGATGCAGAATTGGTACTATTATCTTGACCTGCTGAAATGACCCATGTGGCTGCAGCAGAAAGAGCATTTCCATTTGCATCAATAACATTTGATGGCATATATGAAAGTACTCCAGGTGGAGACATCTGCGGTATCATATAAATGTCAGGCTGTGTTGATGAATTTATGCTATCTGCGAGCTCTGGTGAATATAGCCATTCATTAAATCCATTAACCAAAACAATGCCTTGACCATTTTGAGTAAAGGAAATTTGATTTATATTTGAAAATGGAAAAAATCCACTTAAAGTAGTAAGAGATATATTAGTATCAGCAAATTGAATTTGTACTTCATCATTTGCATTAACTTTATTTTGCATAATGAATATTGTTTTATCACCAGCATTATAAGTATTACCGCTTGAACTATATGTTGGAATAACTATAACTTGTGGTTGACCAGATCCATCTGATGTAATATTATAAACATCATAATTCATACCGACTTCGATTGATGAAGCAGAATTAGTAGTAAGAGATGCTACTCTTTTTCCGCCTGCAGATCCAGCATATCCACTCAGAACAACAGTATTATCAGAATTCCAAAGTGCATTAGTAATTCCTGGATCATTTGTTGGTAAAGTTTCTAAGATAATATTACCGGGCAAATTATCACCAGAACCGGGTCTAAGTATTACAGATCCACCATTTGAGTTAACACTATTTCCACCTAAAATAGAAACATTACCACCATTTGGACCAACACCTAAACCGCCATTGATTATGACTTCTCCAGGAGTGCCACTGTATGTTGCACCAGCATTTATATAAACAGTACCAGCAATACTATTTCCAGAAGCTCCTGCTTGAATATCAATAGATCCACCATGTGAATTTACATTAGCATATCCACTTCCAGCAGTAATATTAATAGTTCCACCGTTAGTATTATCTTTGTTTTGATCTCCAGCAACTAAAGCTACACTGATACCATCGCCGTCATCTGGATGATCTGAATCATATGTTCCAAACTGTACAGTTTGGCCACCTTGAGGAATTAAATTATAATCACCATCTGTTTCACCAGAATAGCAACCCCATTCATCATAATTATTAACTACCTTAAATCCGGAACCTACTGAATATAATTCTACTCTTTGAATTTTAGATGATGGATAATATCCAGCACCTTGACTTAAATCATAAAATGGGCTTTCATCTTGTGTTGTAATTTCAATATATTCATTGTTTGCTTGATGTTCATAGACAAACAATGTAGTGTGGCCCGCATTAACTGGGTCAGCATATCCATTAAGATGTGTATTAGATACATAGTTCCAAGCTGGAATGGTTATACTATTATTGACTCCAGTTCCATCAGATGTAATATAATAAACATCAACTGACATATTTGGAACAAATGGTGTATTTGCAACCATTGTAATATGTTGAATATTTTTAGCTGAATTACTTGAAAGAGTACCATCATTAGCTATGCTAAGACCGGATCCAACTTTAATTACACCTAAAGATGTAGTATTAGCTTTAGGTGTAGAATGAGTTATACTGGCATTTACAGTTTGAATAATTGTATTCACAGTAACAATATTTGAAGTTGGATACGTATTAGGATTACGTATAACTAAAAAAATATCATTATTACTTAAAACTGTAGCTTCAGGTAATGAACTAATTTTTATATCAGGATGTGTTGTCATGGTTATCCAGCTTGAAAGTTGTTAAATATTTATAAATTAATTGAATCTGTTCCAAGAGCCATTATAATACACATAAGAAGTAAATGTTGTTGTGCTTGTATCAAAATATAATAACCCTTGAGTACCAGGCAGTGTTGGAGAACCTGTTCCAAATAATGTACCTTGTGGAGTTGGTGCAGATTTTATTCCAATAAGAATAACTTCATTTGTTACAGAAGAAGTAAATGTTGTAGTTTCACTGATTGTTGATCCTATAGTTGGATATACTTTATGCCCAGCCCAACCATCACGTCCTGAAGCATTTACTATTGTTTGATCTACTGTCCAAGTAGGATCTGGAATTAATCCTGTACCTGTAGATGTAGAATATGAAAGTACTAATGCAAGATCATAAGATGTTGTTGCCGTAGTAGATTCTGTGTGATTAGTAGTTGAATTTATTTGTACTAATTTAGAAACATCTATTGAAGGAGGAGTACTAAATCCTGACACTTCAAACATTGCAAATATACCAGATGATGCAGCAACAGTACCGCACTGCTGAGTTTGACTATCACCTGACTGAATTTTTTTATAATTAACTATAAGATTATCAGCGGCTTCACCTTGAGTTAAAATAGATGTAAATCCATTTCCATTTGCATTATATGAATTTGTATATGAAGACCAAAGAGCAATAATATAATTACCTGGTGTCAATGGATTAGGAAAAGTTCCAACTAATTGAGAGCTATTAGTAGTTCCACCCATAATAGATTGCACAACTTGTGGTGCATATACTTGCTGTGGTGTAGGTGTAACAGTAGGAATTCCAATTGGTATCCAGGTTGTTCCAGTACTATCAAGAATAAATGCTGCATTAGCTTCTAAGTCAGATACAATTTGACCAGGATATCTTCTTGCATGAGACAAGTATGAATTGCGAACAAAGGTATTTGCAAAAACTTGATCTACATCGACTGGTTGTGCTAACTGTCTTTGAAATACTAATGGAAATAATGTAGGTTGAGTCATGAATACTTATCCAATAATTAATATATTTTATTTATTATGTATTGACAATCTGTCTTCTTCTATTTGTTGGAGATAAAGGCAGCTGAATCATTGTATAACCAGTAATGGACATAATCTGTTGTGTAGCATCAGGAGCTCCAATTTGGGTATAACTAGTAATTGAAGTTACCTGTTGTGTAGCATCAGGAGCTCCAATTTGGGTATAACCAGTAATTGAAGTTACCTGCTGATTATCAGTAGATAAAGGATTTTGAGAAGAAACTGTTCCTACTGGTCCTGATGCAACTGGTCCAAATCCTGGCATTTATTTGTCCATCATAAAATATGCATTAGCTTTTATCATTGATTATCCAGCTTTTAAAATTATTTCATATTTATAATATAAAAATCAATTGAATCTATTCCAAGTTCCATTATAATATATGTAAGAAGTAAATGGAGATGTATTTGTATCAAAATAACGATCACCTACCTGGCCGCTAATTGTTGGTGCACCAGAAGAAATAGTTTCAGTCTCACCTGTAATTGTATATGCACCGGCAACATTATCTACAAAAACCGAACATATATAATAGTCGCCTGACACAGTATAAACAACAGATTGAGCACCTGCCGAGCCAACCACAGAGGTATAGGTTGCCGCCTTGATATCAGAAAATATATTAGTCTGTTGAACTGTTCCAGGTGTAACAGAAGTAATATTTCCTCCGCGAACTGTGGCAAAATGAATTCCTATATCATTAACCTGCACGCTGCTTGCACTTGTAAGTGTTGTGCTGCCATCAGCATTTCCTTGTGTGTTGCGAATAGTTGCAGTACCCTGAAGCGTAACCATTTGACAGATGGCATTATAAGAATTATTAAAAATAACTGTTACATGCCCTGCTGTAATATCATCCGAGGTAAGTATCTTGCTGAAAGTTGCGCCCTGAATTCCAGAAGCACTGGAACTTTTCAGTGAGGTCCAACCAGATGGAGGCCCCGATGGACCATACCCACCCGCTCCATTTAGAATTGCAAAATCTCCTGCAACAGTTCCAGTTGGGAAAGGTACATCAAAACTATTTGTGGATCCGCTAACATAGGAGTAACCGCGTATTTGAGGTGGTACATTAGTAGATGTAGCTGTATATCCACCGCCACCGGTAAAATTATCTTTATTAGCTGCACAAGCAATTGTTGCTGAACCTGTTAAAGAAAGCAAAGAACCAGTAGAGCTTTGAAAATATTGATCAGTTCCTGGACCAGGTCTTGTTATTGTAGTTCCATCATAAACTCCAACTCCAATTTCCCAAGCTGTACCATCTTGAATAAGATAGCTATAAGATTGTCCTACTACTGCTCCTGCAGCTGACCAGCTTTGATATGGTGATACTGCTGAACCAAGGGTAACTGTTCCAGTACCAGTTGTGGCTGTTGAAACTTCAACGCGATTAAGAAGAAGACCGGTCATGTCGAGCTTTGTACTCCAAGTTCAATAGCAGCAGCTGCAGATGATGTCCAAGCAGATGATGTGGCGGGATCCACGGTCCACGAATTAAAATATGAATCATATCCGGCTGAAAGCGAAATTGCAGTACTTACATAATTTGTTCCACCCAAACAAAGACAAAGTTTAATGTTTGCTGGCCCGGCCCCTTGAACACGAGCTCTTGCAGCTACACCACGAGCAAGTACATTATAAGAACTAAGGTTAAGTGTACTTTGATAAAATGTATCAGTAAGATCAGCTGAAGCGGCATACATATAATTTGCATCATTGAGAGGAATGGCTGACATATCGCCTACTTTAGTTGTACCTACACCAGTCCATCCATTATTTGTTGCACTTTCAGTATCAAATCTATCTGTAACTAAAATACGGCCAATGGTTGAGGTCGTGTCGCAAATTACTTGTGAGTGGTTGGTATCAACCGCATTACCATATTGACCGTTCCAGCCGCTGAAAACCAGACTTGTGATGCCGCTCCATCCAGAATGATTAAGGCCCGTTGAAGTGAAAAGCTGCGCTCCGGCGACATAGACCGTAAAACTCCCACTCCCGCCAGCTACAATGTGAATGTCAAGGGTGTTCAGAAGTTGAAGTTCAATATGAAACGTACCAACAGAGGTCAGGGAGCCGCTTTGGAGAGTATAGGCGGTGCAACTTGGGTTGCTTCCTGACATTACAATTTGCGCAACGACCGTTGCTCCATTATAGAATATGAAAATAGGGCTTCCGCCACCGTTGTAATTGCCCGAATAGAGCACATCGTGCATCCAGAAGTCAGCGGCTGAAGGCCAGCTAGGCGAGCGGGCAAAGGTCGTGCCTCCCAAACACCCAATGGCACAACGCGAATATGATGAATTGAAATATGTACTATCAGTTGTTTCGTAGGTGTTTCCATCTGAAGCAATAAAGGTCGAAAGCTCACCGCCAAAGAATGGAAGCGCAGAAATTGTAGACATGTATTAATCTCCCATAACCTGTGCTTTAAAAATAATCATGCTGTAATTCCTTTGAAAGTAATACCTACATTTTGTATTGCTGCATCTGATATACTAACATTAGCTAAAAGTGTATCGCCTGGAACAAATACTGTAGAATCACTAGTGCTTCCTTGCGAATATCCATTAGAGAATATAGTAATAGTTCCTATTTGTGTTGTATTTTTATATATACTTAATACAAATGTTCCAGATGGTGGAGTTCCTACTGAACATTGAAATCCATTAAAGTTTGTTTGAATATCTATATTTGATACTGTATTATAAATTAATAAAGTTTCATTTGCGCCGGGTGTAGTAGTGAAGAAAAATGCAATGGGATGAGTTGCTAATACTGTATTAGCTATCCATTTACTAGTTGCGTTATCATATTTTAGATATTGGCCATCGATGCCTGCACTTTCAGCTACATTAACATCGGTTAAAGCTGAAAGAGTAGATACTCCTCCATATGGATATCCATTTGGATAATTAATACTTGATGTATTAAGAGGTAAACTTATATTACCAGATTTAGTAAACTGCCAAGTATTATTACCTGCTGTTATATTAACTTGTGCAGGAAGTCTAGGAGTAACATTAAAAGTCAATGCAGACCATGTACTACCATCTGTTGTTGAAGTATGTCCTAGATAAAAATTGGAAAACTCATCACCAATTGCAACAAATAATCCAGATGAATTGACTGTTACTGAAGTTAGAGCTATAGGACCAGTAGTGCTATTGATTAATGCTGGTGTAGTCCAATTACTACCATCAGAAGATTTAGCGTATACTGGACCAACTTGGCCAAATCCGACAGCAATAAATAATCCAGATGAATTGACTGTTACTGAAGTCATAAATCCAATAGAAGTGCTACCATTCATTACTGCAGGAGTAGTCCAATTACTACCATCAGACGAAGTGGCATATAATGGATAACCACTATTACCATCAAGTCCGACAGCAACAAATAATCCAGATGAATTGACTGTTACTGAAGTCAATAGTACAGGAGAAGTGCTACCATTCATTACTGCAGGAGTAGTCCAATTACTACCATCAGACGAAGTGGCATATAATGGATAATCATTATTACCAATGCCAACAGCAATAAATAATCCAGATGAATTGACTGTTACTGAATTCATTTGCGCATATGAAGTACTGCCATTCATTAATGCAGGAGTAGTCCATGCAGTTCCATCTGCTGAAGTGGCATATAATGGATAATTATTATTATTAAAACCAACTGCAACGAACAGACCAGCTGAGTTTACTGTTATTGATTGCATATGTGCATATGAAGTACTATCATTCATTAATGCAGGAGTAGTCCATGCGGTTCCATCAGACGAAGTGGCATATAATGGATAAGTATTATTATCGTATCCAATTGCAACGAACAAACCGGCTGAGTTTACTGTTACTGAAGTCAATAGTGCATATGAAGTACTGCCATTCATTAATGCAGGATTAGTCCACGTGATTCCATCAGTTGATGTAGCATATAGTGGATAATAAGTATTATTATCGTATCCTACAGCAACAAATAATCCAGATGAATTGACTGTTATTGAAGTCATTATTGCATATGGATAATCTGGAGAAGTTCCAATTATATTGGTATTTCCTGTAGAATTCAAAAGATTTATATTTGCACCAGTCAAACTAGTGGAAATAGTAGTATTATTAAATGTAATATTACCCGTGTTTACAGTTGCAGATACAGTATTTGCTACCCATTTCCCGGTTGCATTATCATATTTCAGATATTGGCCATCGATGCCTACACCTTCAGTTACATTAACATCAGTTAATCCATGTAGAGTACTAGAACCACTTCCACCAGATCCCGCTGATAACCAAGTAGTTCTAGTACTATCAAGAACAAATATTGCATTAGCTTCTAGATCAGATACAATTTGTCCTGCATATCTTCTAGGACTAGTTAAGTATGCATTACGATTAAATGTATTAGAAAATACGGTATCTACATCAAGAGGAGATGCTATTTGTCTTTGAAATACTATTGGTAATAATGTAGGTTGAGTCATTAGATGAACACTTGATAATTTACAACTTGTGAATATGGCTCAACTGGAATGAATGTATATACCTTATATGATATTGGACTATACCCATTAGCACCTGATACATTTACAAGTGTTTTGTCAAAAGAAGCTTTAATTTCATTATAAGCATATTCTACATATTTAACAGAAGTTACATCTCGTTCTGTTGCAGGATATGCAAATATTACTGCAGCCGCACCAATTGGAACTGTAATTGTAAAGTTTGGATTTCCACCTTCTCCAACATTAAATGTAGATGATAAAGCACGAATCTCAGCATTTGTTGTAGGAACAACTGGATTCGTCGATGTTCCATAAAATGCTTTACGTGATCCAGTAAATGTAATATTACCAGATGTTGCTGTACCGGCTTGAATCTGACCAGTAGCATTTGCATTGCCTTGGGTATCAGTTTTTACTGGACCTTGTGCGTATGCAATGTGTGCATTATATGTAATAGGTGTTTCTGTAATTTGCACTGAACTATCAGTATATGAAGTTGATGTAGAAAGTTGTGCAGAATTTTTATAGAGCACATATGCTCCAGCCGCACCACCATCGTGTTGAGTATATGTTCCAGTAAGAGCAATATTTTGTGTTGTACCAACTTCAATATTGCCTGGCGATGGACTTGATCCAAGAGATAGTGTAGGTGCAGTATAGGTTGGTGGAATTGGAGGAGCTATATAAATTGAAATAGCTTCTACAAATTGCTGAAATGTCATGCCCGCTGGAAACACATAACCAGAACTAACTGCACCTATAGTTGTTCCAGTAACAGTAACGTTAGCAGTTAAAGCCCCAGCTGCAGCACCAGCATAATGAGCAACAGCATTTGCAAATACACCAAACTCGATAGTATTAGTTGTTGGTTGTGTATCAATATTATTAGTAACAACTATAATATCAGTATTTGATATACTTGTAGTTCGTGGAATATCATTTATTAAAATATCAACTATTGGCATGGATCAATCCGATACTATTAAGGAAGATTTTGTGTACCGCCAGTAACTCCCTTGCCACCATTCTTGATGAACACTAAAGTTTCATACAATACACGGCCTGCACGACCACCAAGGGCCAGCTTATAATTTGAAGCTGTATCACCGCCGGAACCAGCAGAAGCACCACCAGTAGAATTAGCAATGGCTAAAGTTACTACTGAAACATTGGCAAACCCTGCACCACCATTTACTACAGATGTCGCAACAATACCGCCAGTTGTATTTGTAGTAATAGCAACTGTAGCATTTGATGTTCCACCGCTGAGAACAAACTTATCTGTATTACTATAAGATAATCCAGATGGTGTTACAACTGTCAGCGATGTTACTGGGCCAGTTCCAATAGTAGCATTTATCCAACCAGGAGAAATACCCTTTGAACCCGTTGCAGTATATCTTGATTGAACAACTGCAGTATTAACACCAAATGTTCCAACTGCTTCTAATGCTTCAAAAGCACCAACAGTTGTATTACTGAAAGTGCTTAGATCATTAGGACGAGCTGCTGAAGAGGTTACTACATTACCTGTACCAGTCAGACGCTTACCAGCTACACGGTCAACAACAAATGTGGTCGACTTTGGAGCATTATTTTGTTGATTTAATTTTCCCCATAAAGGCATTAGTTATCTCCTTTGTTATTAGTACTATTTATAATAGATTGTGAATCTCTAACAAAGAAGATCGGCCTTAGGTCCATAATGACTTTATTAGTCGATCCATTAGTCAGTTGTTTAACCACAGTGTTAGAAGAATCTAGAATCATGGCCTTTTGAGATAGAGTTACTATCATTTATTACGATTCTTAAACTCTTCTTCAGAAGCCATTCTTCTCAGGTCAATATTCTTACTCATAATTTCATGGATAGTACTAGCAAGACCATGAGTAAAGCCTGGGACGCGAGGATTTACATCTTCTTTAGCATCCTTCTTGTCAGACTTCTTATCGTTGTCTTTCTTCTCAGCCTTCTTATCCATTTCTTTATCTTCATCCGAAGCTTCCCATTCATCATGAGACATTCCGGTTTTCTTTTCCATCTTCTTATCTTCTTTGTCGTCTTCCTCAGAATCTTCATACTTTTCATGCATCTTCTTGCCTTGACGAAGCTTAGCTAAATCGCCAGCATCAATCTTATCTGCAGGAGGAGACATGGCAGCAATCTTCTTTTGCTTTGGAGAAAGTTCTGCTTCTTCCTTGGTTGGACGTGGCAGATCGCTGAAGCTATAATTCTTCAGGAAGTGATGTACATCCTTTGTTTTACCATGGAAGCCATGATGAATATCACCAGTACCAGCATGTACTAATACGTGCTCATCAGTACCTGGCTTATTATGAAGGTGGAACATCTCGCCGGTATGATCCTTATGCGAGCTGATCTTATTCCAGCCATGCATGTCAACGGCTTCACCAAAGATTTCAACTTCTTCTTTTGAGTATTGACGTGTTGCTGGATCATATGTTGCACCACGAGCAAGCGAGATCTTCTTTGGACCAGCTGGCTCATCGCCTTTACCAGTCTTCATAGCATCATAGAAATGAGCCTTGCTCTTACCGAGCTTTGCAAGATATCTACGCTTTGCTTCTGGCTTTTGATTATGCTCGTTATCAAAATGAAGCAGAGCTTTATGTGCTTCAGCGCGACGAACGTGATGAACTTCACCAGAAGCAAATCTTACCTTTGCACCTTCTGGATTATCAGCAGCATGACCTAACTGCTGAGTAATACCACGTGGTTCTGCCTTTTCAGCTTCTGAATCACCTGCACGACGCTTAGGAATACCTGTTGTACCCTTTGGACGACCACGACCACGCTTTACTGGAGCTTCATCTTCTTCAAGAGTTTCTTCATCGAGAATTGCAAGAACATCGATGTCCTTATATTTTTCAGCAAATTCTTCTGTGCTAAGTGTTTCGATGTCTACAACAATTTCTTCTTTAGTGATCATTTTAAGCTCCTAAAATTTATTATTATTTATTTATTAGATGATTTTAACATCCATTGATGTTTCATATGCTTGTCTAAACGATCTTGTAAAAAGTTTTCTACACCGCGTTCATTTGCAGTAGATGCTTCTTTTAAAGCTCGTTTAATTGATGCCATAACTATATCATTATTACTGATAAGCGCATTAAGCATTTCTTTGATATCAAGAACCTTTTCTGTTTCTTCTAACTCAGATAAATCCATGAAACGCTTTATTGTACCTGGAGCATAAGCACCTAATGCGCGGATATGCTCTGCAATATTATCAACAGAGTCATGCACTTCTTCATATAGCTCTTGAAAGAACTTATGATATTGATAAAAGTCTTGACCTTCTACATTCCAATGAAAGTAGTGAAGATTCAAATAAAAGCAAAATGCATTTGCTTCAAAGACTTTCATTTCATCGATTAAATTACTCAAGTTCTGCATCTCCAACGGCGAAGTGACATGGCCTTACGAGTTGGTCTACCCTTTTCATCCTTCATAGGACCTGGCATTCCACTCATTCTAGCACAGAAAGATCTACGACGAGCAGCTCTCTTACCCTTAGGATTCTTTTCAGTTACTGCTGTCGAAAGCTTTGAGCCTGGATTTTGTCTACGGAAGTGAGCAGCACCTTTAGCAGTCAGACCTGCACCAGCTTCAGTAGATCTGAAGTACCCCTTTGAATCTGCACCGCGTTCAGTAAGTGTTTCTTCCATTGCAGGAGCTGGTTTATTATTGATAGGCATTGCTGGCTTACTATAGAACTTTAACTTTGCTGGCTTTGGCTTATTGCGCTTTGTACTATCACCACGATCAGCAGCTGCATAGAATTGAGGAGATAGTTCATCAATCTGTTCGGCAGATTCTTCCATCTTCTTAGCACGGGCTTTAGCAAGAGCAGCCTTGAAAGCATCAGCACTATTGACTTTCTTGAATGCTACTTTCTTACCTGGATCTTTTTCAACAGGTTTGATTCCTCTGTGACCCATACGAATGCTTTCATATACCTTAGGACCGGGTACACCATTTTTAGTGACTTGAGTATAGGTACCCTTTTCATCTTTATCTCTAATAGTTGATGTAACACCACCAGCCTTAGATTGATCTATCATCTTTTGTGTAGCTTTTAAATACCCCTGAGAGAATGGACCTTCAGATACTATTTCTTCTTTAACTTTACTAGCCATATAATCAGAAGCAGCATCAAGCATACCAGAACCCTTGGTAATTTTAGCTTGAAGCCATGCAGGCAATTGAGTATTCTTACTCATTTTACCTTTAAGAGTTTTGGCAGCACGTTCAGCAGTTGAAAGTTGATTTGCTGCCATTTCACCTTCAGCATCAACTTCTTCTTGAGCTGCCTTAAAGTTTGCAGCAGTAGGAGCACCCTTGGAACCCGGCTTACGCATATGCTCTCCAGATCCATGCTTAATGCGCGCTCGCTTTGCATGAATGTTATCCCAGAGTCCACGCTTTTCTTGTAACTCTTTGAAAGTAAGCAGTTTATTTTCTTCGTCCATCGGGTTCTCCACTTTATAGTCTTTTATTGCTTTTTTTGATTTACGTCGAATTTGGATAGAAGGAACAGCAGAAGCGATTTGACTTGAGTCAAAAGCAGAAGGTTTTTCATCAGATGTTCCCAGGGATGGTTCATTAAACATTCCTAACTCGTTAAGGGGTTTAGGCATTTCCTACCTTCTCTGGTTTACCATTACTACGGTTTAACATTAATGACACAGGGCCTTTTAATTTTCTCACTGTAGGTACATTTGGTCCAAGATCTTGTTGTGATCCTTGCATAGTAATAGATGAACCTGGATCATACCCATCTTCAACAAACGTTTTAAAGCGTTTAATTCCTTGACGACGCGGTAATTGATTATCAACATCTTTATCATTAAGATCTTTATCACAGCCAATATCAAAAGCCTTTTTACCTGGAGCCATGTTATCACGCTTATAACGAATTATAAACTGACGCTCTTCATATGGATTTTGTGCCATACTTGCTGGCATATACTTTGGAGCAACTGGCGTTTTAGTTGGCTTTACATCATATTTAACTGGCTTAGCAGTTCTACGTCCATGTTGATCTTCACGGCGGGCAGCTTGAATATCTGCTTTAGCTTTAGCAGCAAAGTCTTTAGTACGTTGTTCTGCTTCAGGCGAAAGACCGCTTTTAACTTTTGTTGTAGCTGGTGCATAATGAACAAAAGCTTCATGAATACCCATATGATGACGGACAGCATGGAATAAAGCTCGTGAATCTTCATGTGAAGTTCCTGCTGGCATATTACCATGGAAGCCTTTAAAATTATTATTTTGTGCATGCTCACGTTGCTTTGAAGCAGATGCGCCTGTAACGTCTTCAGCATCAGGATCTCTTTGTCCAGCTGAGATTACATTAAGATGTGGAATATGATAATGCTTATTAGGATCAAAATCAGGATCAGATGGGTGCTTATTATATTTGTGAAGTAGATTATGGAATTCATCTACACGATCTTGACCAACAACAAATGTAGCATGTGTTGTACCAGTTCTACTTAAATGCTTAACAGCATCTAAAGCAGTCTTTATTGGATGTTCTGAACTATCATGAATATTTGTATTAGGAAAAATCTTCTTCATAAATCCAACTTTCTCATCATGCGGAAGTGGATTTTTAGATCTATCATGTGAATGAGAAGTAAAAATCATATGATCTGCTCCATGTTGAGCAGCAACGTCTTTTACTTTATTGATTAATTTTTCATGACCAGCATGTGGAGGATTAAATCTACCAAATGTGAATACAGTATGTTTTTCTTTAGGCTGAGCTTCTTCTTTAATTCCACGAGTAAATGGATTAATTTCAATATCATCTAACTCAGAACCTAACATGGACTTCTTTCCACCTTTAGATAACTGTAGTTTTATTTTGATACGATCTACTAAGCTGCCCATGGAATATTCCTAAGATTAATTCATACTATATTTATAATTGTTCAATTATATTCCATGTTGCTACTAATCCTGCAGCTGAACCTCCAGCAGCTACTTGCTGTACTGCTAAAGTTAATGTTGCCGGATTTCCATTTATATCTGATCCTAGATTATATGTTGTTGGCAAAGCTTGAAATGAAGATGCTCCAGTTCCAGATTGAGTAATGCCTGAGAATATTTGAAGACCTCCTGATACAGTAGCTGTATTTGGCCAGGCCCAATATTGAGAAGATCTACCACAATTTGCACTAATAGTTGTATTAGAATATACTGGAATACCATTTACATTTGCATTATACAAAAGTACATATAAGAATGTTCCGGGACTACTATTTTTTCCTTGGTTATTAATATCAGCTAATAAAAGTTGTTCTGGAGATATATCACTGAATACATATGGTTCTCCAGAACGAAGACCGATAGATAGAATTGGTGTCAATGTAGTATTTGGAGTATATGGTGTAATATTATATGCTGTGGTTGGTGAAGGATTAAATACTGCTGGAGCTTCTGATTGAAAAGAAATACCAGACATTCCAAATGTTGGTGTTGATGTTTGCGAAGATGAATTAAAGATTTCACGGCGCAATGGCAAAGAATTATTTGTAATAAATGTAGTATTAACAGTACCAGTATAACTTTGAACATGGCAAATTTGTGGACCAAGTGGAGTACCCATACCAAAACGAATACGTCCCGTTCTACCGCCAATAAAGTCAAACCAAAAAGTATAATATTTGTTTAATCCTGCACTGAAAATATTAAATCCAGATGGTCCTGTACCATCTAATTTATCAACACTAAATGCATTTGCATAAGTTCTATCTTCGATAACATTACCATTTGCTTGTCTTCTTCTTACAACGACGGCTAATGTATTTGCAGAAACACCACCTTGTTCCCAAAATATTCCATTTGTATTACTAAACATTCCAGTACGGCGAGTAACACCAGATTCTGTAGTATTAGCTGTAAAGTTTACTGTAGTATAAACTGTATGTGATGTTCCTGGAATAATCTTAAATTTTTCATAAGTTTGTCTTGCCACAGATCCAATTGCACTCAGTCCACTTTGTAAAATAATTTCATTTGTATTAGAAACAAAAGTACTATTTGCAGCAGTGCCCGCCAGTGTTTGTGACCATCTAAAATTTGTGTCATCATCAATAACTGGAACATACCAATTTTGATTTAATGTAGTTGAAGTTCTAACTTTACTAAGTGCATCTAATGACCAAGTTGGAGCAAATTGTGTATATACATAGTTGCTAGTATTTGAAAGAACTTGAACATTCTGTGTAGCTGGAAAACTATTTACTGATATAGTACCAGAAGAAATTGTCACTGATTGATTAGAAAAAGAAACATTCTGTGTAACTGGATAATTGCCAATATTAATATTTCCACCAGAAACTGTAATGGATTGATTAGAGAAAGCTACATTTTGCGTGGTTGGAAATGTTACATTTACATTTTGAGTCGTTGGAAAATTATTTACTGATACAGTAACAGTATTTGTAATTCCAGCAATATTTCCAGAAACTGTTACTGACTGATTAGCAAAAGATACATTTTGTGTAACTGTAAAATTGCTAACATTTAAAGTTCCACCAGAAACAGTTATTGTTTGATTAGAGAATGAAACATTTTGTGTAACTGGGAAATTGCTAACATTTAAAGTTCCACCAGAAACAGTTATTGTTTGATTAGAGAATGAAACATTCTGAGTAGTTGGAAGATTATTTACACTTACTGTTCCTGAAGAAATAGTAACTGATTGATTAGAGAATGAAACGTTTTGTGTTCCAGGAAGATTATTGACACTAATATAACCATTAGCAACTGTAACAGACTGATTACTAAATGAAACATTCTGTGTAAGTGGATAATTCCCAATATTAATATTTCCACCGTTTACATATACAGAACTATTTGCAATTGGTTTAACATCTAATGGTGCAGCATTTGTAATAGGCGTACCATTGCTGTGAATTATTCCAACATTGCCGACAGTAACACTAATTGGGCCAGAAATAGAAACTGTTCCACCAGCTACAAGATTAATTGGAAGAGGATTAGTGTTTGAAATAACATTACCATCTTCAGATGCAATCATATTTACATCAAAAATACTTTTATTAGATGCTATAAAAGCATTATTTGAAAGTGTAAACTGTGCCATAAACTATCCTCTGGGTTCAAAGTTTGCTCGTGAGAATTCTGCACGATCGACGAATTTGGTGGGTCTATTATTTCTTACAACAACAAAACCTTCAGGCTTCGTCTTCTTACCTTTTATATGATTTTCAAATGTTGAATGAGATGATAGAGCATTGGTTAATACATCTTTTGCTTTTTGTAGATGATGATGTATTGCAAGAACATTGTTGAAATGATTTTTATTGTGTTCAACATCCATAATTTTAGAATTATACATTTCACGTTTAGCATCTTGTGCTTTAGGAGTCTTTACACTTGCAACACTTTTATCTCGCTGATCTGCTAAAAAGCCTTTGAAGCCTTCGTGATCTGGTGTCGTACCTTTACGGACTGTGCTATTGATGTATGTTTTAAGTAAAAGCCTATGAGGCTCAATAGCAGCATGGGCATCAGGGTGAGTTCTAGAAAATACATCAGATGCTGCCTCTAAATGTTTCTTAAATTGTGATTGTTGTCTTGGTGAATATTTGACTTTCTTTAAGTCATGATGAGAAGAAATTACATGTACATCTGGATGCTCATTAAAGTCTTTCATATCTGGTGCATATTCAGCTTTCATATCTTCAAGACTTGGACCACCACGATAAGCAGTATGTGGTACTACACCAATCTTAGAGTTTAAAGCTTTATGTCCTTCTTTTGAATTTGCATCTGTAGAATATTCAATGGTATTGGGTGTAAATGAAACCTTACCTTTATTATACTTTACATCATCAGGTGTATGCATAATATCACCTTGATAGACTCCTTGTTTAGGAGTAACTTTAGGAAGATGCTCAAGGGCTGCCTTAAGTTTCTTAACTAATCCAGGTGCATGGCCATGGTTAGCTTCTACATCTTCAGGTGTATAATTGATTTTTGGATTCTTATTAAAAGCTGACTTTGAAGCTACAAAGAATTTACCATTCTCTGGATGATGACCAAAGACTACAGAAGGTGAACCATCATATTTCATGGTTACCCGAGTATCATTATTTTTTCCAGAAAGCTTATTATGAACATCCATAAGATTATTATAGGCGTGAGTAAAACCTTCACCGCCTGAATTAATTACATGATCTTCTGCGTGTTCTAGATGTGTAAGCTTATCCTCATTGGATTCCATAGATTCCGCTAGATATAGTCTTTCCATTATAAGCTCCAAATTAATATATAGTTATTTATCGTAATCTAACCTTAATATCATTTGGATATTCGCCGCCTTTTGTATTGCGGACTTCTATCATATATTTTTTTGTACTATTTTCGCATTCTATTGTAATAGTTTTTGTGTTTATTCCAGGATATCTAATATTTGTAACTTTAATTCCAGATGTTAATTTATTTAAGTAATTTGAATCTATCCAATGGACTTCCCAACCATTAGTCTTTTCTCTAACGTAAAAATAGTTCATTCCCCAAATTTGTTTAAAGAGTTCTTTAATTTTAGAAGTGTCTGAAGGAATACCATTGCTTCCTGGAAGTCCTAATCTAGGTGTAGTAATTTTATTTCTTAAATCAAATCCAGCTTGTACTCGGTTTAAGTCTACACCAAACATTAATAAAAATTGTGAACCCTTTGATTGTGGATCAAGGGTCCCTTCATTATTAAAAATAGTAGATCCACCTGGTAAACCATTAGCAATAGTAGCACCATCTTTATTCTTTAGAGATACATACCATCTTTTATTTGTGCTATCTGTTAATATGATATCACCAATAACTTCACCTAATCTTTCTAAAGGTATACCTTGTTTAGCAGTAGAGCCTTTACGCTGCTCAACGCGTATAATTTCTGTTGATGCAAAATCTTTATTTTCTGAATTCATTAATTCTATTAATTGAGCCATTTTTGGATCAAATCTGCTTTTGGAAAATGCTTTTTGATATGCATCAACCATTATCTGCTCAAACTTTTCACCCTTATTGGCGCCTTGAGCTATAACTAAATCCATTTTTGTTGAATCTAATTCTAAAGTATAGCTAGAAAACTTTGAACTATTTGGTGAAAGCTTATTGAATTGAACTCGTCCTTTTGGATAAGCTTTCTTTAAAACACCTGAAAACTTATCAATTAAGTCCTTTGAAGTATTTCTTTGCTTATCAATTAGCTGAAGTCTAAATTCTCTAGTATTATTCTTTCCAGGCTTACCAGCTGGAGAAGTATCTGCTACTTTATAATTATATGGCTTCAGTAATTTATTGAGCTGTTCACCGAAAGCCTTAAATTCTTGAGTAGATTTAGCCATGAAAATATCCTCTTTCGGATATTTATATTATTAGATCCACGGCGGTGGTTCACGCATCTTCCATGAGTGCATACGGGCCTTACCGACCTTGTAATAGTTACGATAGTTCTCAACAGCATCCTTAGAAACAATATATTCAGGAGCCATTGCAGGAGGCGGTTCAGTAAAATCCCATTCCTTAAGATTGAAAGGAGGTGACTGCATATAATAACCTAGCTCATAGCACTTATGAGTTTTACCATATCGGTATGTATATTCTTGATTAAGAGCAAAGAAATGATCGACAAGCCACTGATAGTTGGATACAGACTGACGAATCCATACTGCAGATGGATGATTGATATGTGTAGCATAATACATAATTTCATCACGAGCATCATTAAGACGCCAGCGCTTGATACGACGACCTGCAGGAGATAGATCAATATACTCATCCCCGTCAAGTACACGATGAGCTGTACACAGAAGCTGTGCAGATTCTAGAATCATTTTTACAACATGCTTATCAACCATCCATTGAGCAGCTTGTGTAGGATCGCGGTCAATATAGAAAATATTAATGGTAGCCTCCATAATGTTATAAAACTATAATACAAAATTTATATAAAAATGTCAATAGTTAATTTTGTAAATCCGTAAATACTTATACGATCATTAACCTTTTAATATATGAGATCATTATGCAACCTTCGGATCTTCATGTTGTTACTTGCATTTCAAATCCTATTATGTGGAAATCAAGAATTGCTTTAGCAGATATTGCTATTAAAAGTTGGTTAAAAGCTGGTGTAAGCATTACTTTAGTAGAATGCGCTTTTGGAGATCGACCACACGATCTAGAATATCTTACTGAACTTGGTGTTAATCATCTTGGTGTAAGAGCTAAAACATTAGTGTGGAATAAAGAAAATCTTTTAAACCTTGGCTTAACACGTCTTCCAGATGATGCCAAGTACATTGCATTCTTAGATGCAGATATCCTTTTCAGAAAAGATACATGGGCCTTGGATACTCTTAATGCCTTACAAATTTATCCAGTAGTTCAACCTTGGTCATATGCATATGATCTTGGTCCTGCAGATGCTCATATGCAAGTTCATAAAAGCTTTGCTTCTATATTCCATGCTGGACTTCCTGTAGTTCCTGAGGGAGCAAACTTCTGGAAATTTAATAGCGGACCATATGATTACCCACATCCTGGTTATGCATGGGCCTGGAGAAGAGAAGCTCTAGATGCGGTTGGTGGACTTATTGAGTTTGCCGCCATGGGTTCTGGTGACCATCATATGGCTCTGTGTTTAGTTGGATCTTGGGAAAGAAGCATTCCAAAGGTAGCCCATGATAGCTATAAGCAGCTATTACAAGCATGGCAAGTACGAGCTACTAAGGCTATCAATTTTAAGATTGGTTATGTACCTGGTACTATTGAACATATGTTCCATGGCCGTAAAGGCAATCGTGGATATATTTCAAGATGGGATATGTTCATGATGCATGAGTTTAATCCTCTTCTTGACATCATAAAGAATAGCCATGGCGTAGTTGAATTTGCTGGTAATAAGCCAGATTTGGAAAGACATTTTGATAATTATCTTCGTAATAGAGAAGAAGACGTCAACACAATAACCTAATTACTTTAGGTCATCATTTCTTAGATCAATTTCTGCTTGTAGCCGCTTGATTTCTTCGTGCATTTTATCTACAGTACCTCTATCAACAATAGAGTTATGCAGATCCATAAATCCACATTTCATTCCTATGGCATAAGAAGACATATCAAAACCAAACACATCATACAGCACCCAACGATAAGTGCCATGGTCATTAAGTTCTCCTTGAACGAGTCTCTTGACTACCGAATAGAACATCGATAGTTGAGTGTCATGATCAAGTGCATTCCATTTTGCATCTTGTTCTTCATCATAAGTCTTTTCCCATTCCATTTGGAGACGAGTCAGTTCTTGCCATTCAGGACTATCCAACAGTTCAGTAATTTTATTGGTCATGATTAATCACCATTGCCCAAGCTTGAAGAGAAGGTTCATAATAACTGATATTGGCCGAATATGTTGGCTTTTGTCTTACAAAGTTTCTAACCTCATCATAAGAATTGAAATAAAGAATTTCTTTAGTTTCAACTTCTTCAAGATCAATTTCTGCAATATCAACTACATCATTCATAGTGTTCATTAGAATTTTCTCCCATTGTTAGACATGTATTCGAGATATAACGTACGTTCTTTATCGAAAGCTTCAATTTCCCATGGCAGAGACATATAGTCTGCACCATCATTGTCGCAATGCCTTCTGCTGCCTTGCCAGACAACAAGATCCGGATATGAAAGAAGATCTTTAAGTTCACCCTTAGCGTATTGCTTTACGTGAACCATTTCATGAGCAAGAGTTTGTTCAATAGGATCATCTGCCATATCCGGATTAATAGTAATAGCAAATTCTTTTGGTCGACGAGGTTCATCCAACCATGTACACAAACCGGCATATGGAATGTCAGTCTTAAATCTAACAAAGACAGTCAGACTATCAGACAATCGGTGTGTCATAAGTTTACTGGCATAAAACTTCATCGCAGAAATAACTTTCGAGCGAGTTACCATACCATTAGTGTTTTTGATGTTATAGATATGTATTTTCATATGATACCTCCGTTAATTCATTATACCACGGAGACGAATTAATGTAAACTAGGTTTTATAGAAAATTTACAACCGTCAGATAAATTCCAACAAAATTGCTTAGCATAAACACCACACAGGCTAGCTTTCCCATACCGGTATTAGAATATTTTCCAGCTTCATAAAACATTGCAGCATTAGAAGCAAATATGAGAAGAAGCGCAATGGGAACAAGCTTCATCCCGTGGGTTCTTCCTTCTTGATCTTTGGATTGCCCCACAGATCATTGGCACGAACCTTAATATGACGACGGTTAGTAGCATTCTTATCTGGGTTTTCAATGGTTACCCAAGGGTTCTGAAGCTTCTTCCAAGCATCATGAATAAACTCAAGCTTCTCGAGACGAGTACGATCTGCCCGAACTGCCTGGGTAATACCACGAGAAACAGAACTGTGAGTGCCCTTAGAGGTGTAGTTCTTACGAGTTGAAACAGCCATAATATAATATCCTTTAATTTAATCTTTTCTAGTGTAATCTAATTTAATCTGAAAAGTTTTTGTTTCATGGAATTCGCCATCTTTCCAGAAATCAGCATGGATGATCTTTTCATCCTCATGATCCCAGACGATAAATTCACATCTGCCTTTAGATCTAGAGTCGGCAATATGTATAAACCATTCTGGCATCTCTTGTCTAGTTAAGACATCCGGAAGGAATTTTGCTAGAAGATCATTCTGCATAAGATATGCTCCGTAGGTTGCTTATTATATTTATAGGAACCTACGGAGCATATTCAATTAAGCAACTTCAGCAAACTCCATGGCTGTGTTAAGAGCCTTGATCTTGCGGTCCTTGTTGCTACCAAACCACGAAGACGACATGCGAGTATCGGCCGAGCGACCGAGCTTGTGGTCAGTCAGGTAGGTAACAGCATTGAAGGCATTCCACCAGGTACCAGGAGCAAACTCAGCACCGGGTTGAGTGTCAAGAACATCAAGAGCAAGACGAGCTGCTCGAGAAACAGGCTTCTTTGACTTATTAGTTTCAGTGGTCAGAGGGAAGACTCGATTGAAGTACTCGACAATGTTTTCTTCATTGTACTTACGAGTACCGAGGAACTGAGCCATTTCCTTGTACTTCTGGAACTTGCCAGTAGCAATACCAAGGGTTTCCTTGACAGAAACCGGATCAAACACGCTACGGTGATTGATCGCGATGGAGTTGGAAGAATTAGACTCAAGAGCAAACGAGACCGTGTTATTGCAAACGCAACGGACGCTGGTAAAGCGGACATCGATGCTCTTACCAAACTGGTGAGGATTAGAGAAGAGCAGGTACCCTTCAGTTCGGTCACCACCAAACAGATCAAAGAATGAATCCTTGATCTTGGCAAGAGCCCATACTTGACGGCCACCCTTCAGGGAACCGGCGGTATGCATTTCCATATCACCAGCTTCGATGAATTCATTGAAGAATTCAAAGGCTTCATGATTTTGCAGAGGATTCCACGACTCGGAAACAATCGACAGAATCTTATTGTCGGTTTCACGGACGAGAGCCATTTGAGTAGTTTCAACTTGCTTGCCAGCAATTTGAGCATACAGAGGATACTTACGAACCATCCAGTCCAGACCAGCAGCCTCAAGCATCTGCTCGGGAGTCAGATCAGGAGGAACTTGAGTTCCCAAAGAGTGCCAGGGAACTTCACCAGCATAAGCCATTTGAGCCTTGCCGTTAACAAATTCAATTTCGTGAGACATAATGTATTTCCTTTTGGTTGGGTTTGCTTATATTCTTATTATATCAATAAAAATAATTATTGTAAACCCAAAAAATCAAATTTTTCATAAAAAAGTTTTATGCGAGCAATTGCCTTATCAATGTAGTCATCTCGCTTCTTGATGATAACCTGGGCTCCAATCTCAGATTCACCGACTGAGATTGTAACGATACGACTAATAGGACGACCATATACCTCTTCAAACATAACCGCATAACAAGATTCTTGGATATAATAGTCGGTCATATCATCTTCGTTCTTAAACCAATTAGTCGTCTTGAAGTCGATGATAGAATCCTTATCATCAAACCGACCAATTAGATCGCATCTTCCAGAAAGCCGGAGATGCCGAGAATATAATGGTACTTCAGAACCATACACTGTAGCTAATCGAGAATCAAGAATTGGCTTGACTTGATTGAAGAGCATCTTGATAAATGGGTTCATTTGATCTTGTTGTTGGTTCATAACATATTGCTCACATGCAAGATGAAGAACTGTTCCTCTTGCTGCGGCCAATCTACCAATTCTATCGGCTTCTTCGTGTCCAACTTTATCACGCCATTCCTCGAGCCATGTGCTATCAGAGGTATGACCTAATACGGTAGTTACAGATGGAAAGCGCTCACCAGTAGGTAATTGGTATAAGCGCTTTCCATCCTTTTCAGTTGTAACTATATTTTCATGATTTACTAATTCAAGGTTAAACATTATGCAGGTATTTGTAATTCCTCTTTTGCAATGATATAAGATTTTACTAATTTAGATCTTACAATATCATCTCGTGTAAATTCGATGTTTTCAAATAAATTCATCTTCTTTAGAATTCTCATGAAGTTGAGAATTCCACGTCTTTCATTATCACGTTGTAAGTCTGATTGTCTAAAATCGCCGCTGAAGATGATACGGCAGTTTTCACCAATACGTGTTATAACTGAGTCTAGTTCTTGTTCTGTGCAGTTTTGCATTTCGTCAACAATGACCACGCAATTGCTAAGAGTAATACCGCGAATAAATGATGTTGTATGAAACTCAATAAGGCCTTTAGTCTTAAGAATTTCATAAGCATCACCACGACCAAACAGTTCAGTACAAATGCTATAATAGGGTGCCTCATAAACCTTGGCTTTATCTTTTGCGCTTCCGGGAAGGAATCCCATATCGCGTGTAGGTACAACTGATCTAATTATGATTAGCTTTTCAACGTCGTTTTCTGGATTCATTACTTCTTGCAGAGCAAGATACATAGAAATAAATGTCTTACCTGTTCCGGCAGAGCCATGAAGCAGTAAATGTTTATCATCAGCAAAAGCATCAAAAGTAATATCCTGTGTTCTTGTCATAGGGATAATAGTTTTGATATTCAATCCTCTTTCTTTAGGTGGATTGTTTTTATAGTCTTGAGGTTGTTCTCCGTTTCTTGAGGCTCTTCTTTGCTTTCTTGTTAAACGATTTTCTGCTGATGCCATAGAAATTCCTTACGTTGGATTTAATGGACATGACAAATTATTTGGTCTCAATGTTTGACTGGGTAATACCTCTACTGTTTCCTTTTTTAATAGTTTTTAGTAGGTCATTAAAGCCACCATCGACTTTCAAGCCACCACCCAGCGATCTACCGGAATGTATTAACGGAGCACCATTCGGAAAGGTTTCAATATCTGGATTTTCTTCGATGAATTTTTCCATCTCTGAAATGCCCATGCGTTGAATCCATTCTTCTTTGGTTATTTTATTTCTAAATCCATATTCTGGCATATAGTCCTCATGTAAGATATTTATAGTTCAGTCAGCCTGACGTGTGATAAATGTCTTCCGAATCTTATTAGGTGCAAAGAATTCTTCTACAGTTTGTACAGCAATATCAATATCAAAATCTTTACAAGAGAAGATGTCAATATAACCTTCTCCGGTATGATCATTGAAGTGTGCCAAAATGTTTGAAGTCTCGATGAACTGTAGGACTGTCCAACCTTCTAAATGTACTTCATTGTGACCAAAATGAAGAAGTTGTGGTTCACCATAAGGAACCATATCAATACGCTTAACCAATGTCTTGACCCAAAGCTCTAAGATGCTTTGATCTGTAATAGCACTCTTATCGCAGCCGCTGCAATCAAGGAGTAGGTGATATCCCCAATAACTCATTATACCTCATCCTCTTCATCAATAGAAATCAACTGATCTAAATCTTTAATACGAATTGCGCGATCTACACGACGAGACGTTCTTTTATCCTTAGGCTTTTTTTCTTGAGGCTCATAATCATTATCGTCTTCGAAAAAATCATCCTTATGATATCTGCGGCGGGTCTTAGACATTAGTTGTAGTGTTCCTTCTTAAATTCTGCAATCTGTTCTTCGTTAAAGCTATGGGCATCTTTAAGGTGCTTCATGAGTGGCCCGGGCATCATGAAGGTTTTACCAGCTTTAGTAGTGCAGCCAAATGGACATGCACGCTCAAGCTCTGGACGATTTTCTCTTTTAGGCTTTTGTTGTTCTTCGATTCTGGCTGGACTAACGGGAAATTCGGCAGGATCAGGAATCAAGAAAGGAAAGGTATCGTATACCAATTCAGCTGTAATATTCTTATATGGACATGTCTTATCCTTCATATAAACAAGAATCTCAGCATCCTTTGCACACACAGTTTCAAGCATTTGAATGAAAAGGGTTTCACGTTTAAGAGGAGGCATATCTGGTCCTTGGCCTTCAAGGAACAAATAGATACGGCGCCATTCACGGTAAAGAATCATTTCTTGACCGGCAGCAGCATCATTAGGCTTATAAGGTGGAGGACCAGGAGGAAGCATAAATTTAATATGTGGACTAAAAGTACATTGAAGAATTTGCATCAATACAATATTATCTTGACATGTGCTCAGAGAGTACTTTCTTGCTTCATACTCTGGAAGATCATTAATCATATTCAGTATTTCAAATATACCATGTTTTGGCATCTATTATTCCTTAAAAATCATTAATATTATCAGTCAAATGCTTAAGCTTATTTTGCATAAAGTAGTTCATGAGTTTACTTTTATCATTAACACCTTGATAGTTTATATATTCATTTAGGATATTTGACTGGATGTCTTCAGGAATATAATCAAAATCAATAAGTAGACGATTGCGACTAAAATTACGATATTGCTCAAAGTTAAGAATAGCTTCAGGACCATCTTTGATCCAAGACTCAATCTTCTTTGAAGAAATGGGCTTTTGACGTGATCCAGAAACAAAAGTATCATCAGCACTAAGAATATTAGGAACACCGTCGCTAACATCGCCACGAAAAATATGTTCCATAAGATATTCTTGAGGATTCTTACATTGGATCCACTTCTTCATAGGTGGGCTATATTGCTTGACATTGTCATACTTTTGCAGTTGTTGAAAATCCTTATCGCCAGACAGAATAAGAATTGGCTCATTGCGAGTATGCTTTGTAAGCACAGAAATAACATCGTCAGCTTCAGCAAGTTCAACCCGCAGAACCTTGTACGGAAAATTTTCCTTGATTTCCTCACGGATCTTATGGAGGCTATCAAAGATAGCACCCCAGTTCATAGTAGATTCTTCGCGAGACTTCCGACGAGCTGCCTTGTAATAAGGATATACATTCCTACGCCAAGAGCGAGGAGCATCAGCAGCAATAACCAATTCACCATACTCAGGTGCAAACTTGGTTTTATTATAACGGATACTATTAAGTACCATATGCCGAAGCATATTTTCGTCGAGTTCATTATCCTTATGGTTGCCGAGTTGAACCATAAGCGTCGCAATCATAACTTGCGACAGATCCATAATAATCATTGTGAGTTTCCAAAAGAGTTGTTCATATAGCAATTATATCAAAATTAAAAATTAATGTCAATCAAAATAATCATCTTCATCAGAATATTTGAACTTATCATCAAACACAGCCATAGCGGTATTTGCAAACTCTTGTAAAGGATACTCATGGTCTATAGATTTTAGTAGCAAAGACTTAATTGATTCTACAACTAAAATACAATCACGTGCATGTTCTGTTTCTGAAATATTTCCAAAACCGGCCAAAATGCATTTGCCAAATACGTCAGAAGCTATTTCTGCTGAAAGAATATCAGCAAATGTTTCACGGACCTTTGTAATTCCATCTACTAATTGTTCTGTCGTATTTGGCAAAGAATCATTATTGACCTTCTGTCTTGGAAATTGGATTACGTTATTTTTTTCTTCATCCATTAGAATGCCCTAAGTATTACAATGTCCTCGTTTATTCGACCATTCATAATAACTTTAGCGGCTTTAATACTTTCAAACTCTTTCTTAAGTTTAAACTTACTTTCAGAAACAAATACCTTAAGAATATCTTCAGGTTTTCTAAGAACCTTGGAACAAGAATTTTCAGTATCAAAATTGATAATAGATGATCCTTTTACAGACAATCCATTTTCATCTGCTGCAGTATAAACTCCTAGTCTTCTATATTTAGTATTAAAGACATATAGAGTTTGAGCTTTTACAATTTTAGCTGGATCAATAGATACAATTTTATATGGAGCAGATTCTTTAAGATATTTCATTTTAGAAACAAGCTGTGTAGATGTTTTTTCTTTTGCCTTTCTAGGCTTACGAGAAACTTTCTTTACATTAACAGCTTGGGTACAATCATTAATAATATTAGACACAAAGGCTAAGTACTTTTTCAGATCGGCTTTTGCAAATTTAGAATAAGCTTCATTAAGATCTTTAGTCTTACCTGCAAGAGTTTGAGTCAACTCTTCTTGCAACCTAGTATAGTACTTGATAATATTTTCTGAATCACTTACTGTAATATTCTTACGCTTAAAATAGTCATAAGGCTTAAATGCTGAGGCATAACCGTTTTCAACAAACTTATCAATTTGATCTTCTAAGTCTGCTACTACATGATGCCACTTTTGAATTGTAATAGTAAGTGTTCTGGAAACTTTTCCTTCAGCTTTCTTTTTATTGACAATACAGTCAATTACACGAGTTATCTTATCTCGCTGAGATTCATTTATTTCATAACCGTTATTGTTCAAACGAGCTAAAGCTGCAGCTGTGCTGGTTACATAAGAATCCGGCCCGGCCTTAAATTGGTTAATATCTTCGATAGGATAATTATTCTTACTCATATATTGAGCAATCCAGAGCTTACCCCTCTTTACATCGAAGTTATAGTTATACCAATTTAAAGCCAGAACGAAGTCTTCATTATTATTGATAGCGTCAGCAATAGGCTCGTTGCCAATATGCTTCTGTTCAATAGTTTGTTTTCTCATGATGTTTTAAAGCTAAAATAATTCTTTTGAATGCTGAGGTCTGTATCCTTATACCGATCATGAAGACCGACAAGAAGACTATTCCATTGTGATGCAATCTTATCCCAATTATATCTATTATCAGCATAAGACTTTACATAACGAAGATACCCTTGCATATTATCATCATTAACGGTTTCAATTGCGTTACACATCATATTGTAAAAGATGTTTGCATGCACATTGACATCCTTATCCCAATGATACATTTGTGTAAGTTGACCAGCAGTATCAGTCATACCACCGTAGTTTGGATGGACACACATCAGACCAGCAGACATTGCACCGATCAGTGAAAGACTATTACACTCAAGCCAGATTGAAGGATAGGCAAAGATATGAGCCTTTTGCAGATGTTCACGGACAACTTCATTAGGTTGGAATCCATGATAATTGATCTTAGGATGTTGACGACACACTTCATAAAGTGGTTCAAATCTACGATCAGCCTCTTCCCAACCATAGATCTTGAATGATGAAAATACATCAAGCTCAATATTATCATACTTCTTACAAAGTTCTTGAAACACTGGTACAAGAATTTCTAGACCACGTTGAGGTGTTGATGTATATACGAGCCGAATAACATCCTTAGACTTTTCCATATAAGGAATTGGATCAATGGCATTATCAATTACACAAGATTGAATATCGTGTGGTACTCCAAGAAGAGTTTGATATTGTTGCATTTGCCAGTTACAGCAATAGACAATCTTATGGAATCTATTACGGCTGCTTGCTTCTTTAATATGCTGGGTTTCTGGATCATTTGGAAGATCGTGTAGCCAGTAAATACGGATCTTATCCTGCTTCAGATCTCTAACACGAGATGGAATAATTTGAAACTTATCTAACAGATCATGATCAAGTCTAGAATAAAGGCCTTCAAGCATTAGCTCGGTTCCGCCCTTTGAGTTTTTATTCAATTCATTACGTTCAATCTCAGCCATCGTCATCTACACTTTCTATATTTTCATAATACAAATTTGCTACTTCTAAACACAAAGATAATACTGCTAATCTACTAATTCTAAAAGCAATATGATATACTATCCATTTAGCAAGAAGAGCTCTAAATCTTTTAAACCCGGTCAGCTCTTGCTTCATGTTCTAATTGCCTAAAACTAATAATTGAATCTGGACGAATAGTTCTCCAATCATTCTTTTCAATATCAAATACTGTAAGAACTTCAGCAGTCTTATTGATTACTCGCTCAGTCTTACGTTTATGATCTTTAGTATGTTCATCTATATATTGCTTATTCTTGGTACAACGCATAATCCTACGAGTACCATCGACCTTATCAAAGACGATTTCTGCATCGCCTTCATTAAGAATTCTTTCGAGATAATCATTGACCATTAGAACTTATCCTTATTTTCATTGATAAATGTTTGAAGTTCCTTATATCCACCAATGTATGTTTCTGTATTGGCTTCATCATACAGAAAGATTTGTGGAAAAGACTTTGCATGTGGAACCTTTGCAATAAGTTCTTCATAAGTAAAATCCTTATGATAAACAAGCTTTTGCAAAGAAAGCTTTGTGTTTAAGATTAAATCGCGAGCATAATCACAATACATGCATGAATCTTTTGAATACATTACTGCGTGAGTATACATTTATTTCTCCTATAGTTTACTGATCTGTTGACGAATGGGATCATTCATAGTTCTATTAATACGCTTTACTGTATAGATATGTTGAGTATCATCTATAATTTCACCACCAAATTGATTTGCATTCCAAAATTGTAATGGTTTGTTATTTCTAATCAATTCAATATTATCCATTGTCCGTTGTGGTTGATGACCACCAGTAAGCAATATTGCATTAATAGATGTTGCCGGATTTTTAGTTTCACTCAAATAATAAGCAACTGTAGGAATCATAATTTCTTCTAATACAAAATCTAAATTATTCATTGTTTGAATATCAAAATATTCTTCAAACCAGTTCATCATCTTAAGTACTAGTGCTTTATTATAAAATGATCCTTCAATAAATCCGGCAGCATATTCATGGTTGGGAACAAGACCATTGAATAGATCCATTCCTTCTCTATGAAACTTCAGAACCATTTCATATGGTAACCACCCAGTAATACTCTTATCTCTATTTGGTGGATACCACATGCTGAACTCATAATCCTTCATATAGTCTATCGCATTTTCTTTGATAAACATTTCTCCGGAATGAGTAACAGTCAAATAATCAAACTCAATACCTAATTTAATACCATACTTAATTGATGTCAATAGGGATGCCATCTGACTAGAACCATGAGTAACAGCAAATCTTTCGGGATTTACATATACATTTTCTATATCAGCAATAGTTGGATCAAACTTATCAAAATCTTTATTCACATGAATAATAATGCTAACATCATTATTAAATCTTTTGATATTAGCAATATTATTTCTTACAACATCGTTTGGATTTGTTTGGTCTCTATAATAGGCATTTCCATCAAATCCTTCACCCGAAAAATCATGAACTGGGCAGATTGTCAATAGTTTCATTGAACATACACACCTAGTGCATTATACACACCTAGCTTTACGTGATCGAAGATTGGCCAATTGGATTCTTGTTCAATTTTATCAACTAATCTATAATATGCATCTGAAGTGAAATGGTAATGTCCTGCACAAGCATACATAAGATCATCATCAAAATTATCTCCCCAAGCCCACTTCTGCCACTTCTTACCATCAATGACTGTGTTCTTGAAGTTATTCAGTTCATTATCAAGACCATATTGATCAGCAAGAGATGTGATAATAAAGGTTTGAAGTGTACCAAATTCTGGAGCAATATTGATTGCTCCAACACCAAGTTCAATCTTCTTTTGAATATCTTCTGCTTCAAGATAATCAGCATTATGTTCCTTAAGCTTCACATCATACTTATTAGCAATTTCAACAAGACGCTTTACGTTATCTTCATTGAAAGTTCCAACTTGATATACACTCTTTACAAGTGAACCGGTTTGACCGACAACATACTTTGGATGTACAAAGTCAAGAGCAAACTTAATATCCTTTTCAAATTTTTCAGCTGATGCTGCTACACCAACATTTTCTTCTGATCCAAATTCAAACTGTACACGCTTACCAGCTTGATACATTGTATTAAGACAATGAATAAACAGGGATTGTCCAGCTTTATACGGATCAGGTGCTGAAGAAGGATCAATATGAATAAGATCAAATCCTGCAAGAATATCATCTTCAAGACTTATCTTAGTACGATGCATTGCTTCAGTATAATCCATATTCTTTTCAGCTGCATTAAGATATGGACCGGAATGATCTCGGCAGATCTTAATTAAGCCATAACCATCTCTTGCACGAACTCTTTCAACAAAAGATTGCGTAGTCAATCCACCAACATATCCACCATCAAGACGAGATGTTTCAATTTGATTTCTTGATGCAATAAGCATAATTACTTTATTAAAGTCATTAGCATAATCAACAATTGCATCAATGACTTCAAGACTCATTGGCCCAATGCCAACATCAATTTTCTGACTCATTTTCTAATACCTTCTTAAGAAATAAACAAGCATCCATAACAGCACCTTCACCGGCTCGAGATGGAGTAACATAATCTGCAGCGTCTAAACATTCTTTACGTGCATTCTTTGGAGCAAATGCCCATGCAACATGAGGCATTATTTTAGCATCAAAATAACCATCACCCATAAATGCGGTGTGTTCAAATCCAATATCTTCAATATAACCAAATCGTTGTTCTTCAGATACAAGTTCTAAAGGACAATTCATATCATCGATTCTTTTCTTTGTAATATCAAATCCACGCCAATCAGCAGTAATGAATCTAATTTGAACAATATTTTTAATTAACTTAAT
>Ga0208379_1000011_pt1 | contig 103356 bp, 96 predicted proteins | sample CryBogCBE02Aug07_FD_184559 | JGI IMG/M metagenome (GOLD analysis project Ga0208379, IMG submission 184559) | Freshwater microbial communities from Crystal Bog, Wisconsin, USA - CBE02Aug07 (SPAdes) | ecosystem: Environmental > Aquatic > Freshwater > Lake | place: Crystal Bog, Wisconsin, USA... | reverse complement strand
ACATAATACCACGTATTAAGTGCTTCTGTGCCAACATTTTGAGCAACGTCTGTATAACCAGAAGAGGTATGGTTGCCAGCACAGAAAACATTTTGACCGTTGTTAAACCAAGTTGTGTCTCGTGCTTCTTGACTACATTGTAGATAACCTGGACCAAATGGAGCAGCAACGGTATTATGTCCACGAATTACAGCACCTTTACTATAACTAACAGAACCGTTCATAATAGCACTTGGTGCTTTTGCCCAAACATTGCCAGCAGTTGTAAAATATGCTTGGTTAGTTCCTACATTGGTTACGCTTGGTATAGCAACATTGGCAGTGCCAACTCCATTATAAAAAGTAAATGTATAACTATTCTTACTGTCAACCCAAGTATTTGCCGATGCTGAATAGTTTTGCATATCAAGATTATATAAGATACTATCGTTTACAATAGCATCATAACTATTGATATTCCAGTTACCGCCAACATTAAATCCACTTGGTATAGTAAATGCCATTAGTAATCCTTAAAACGGTTTTTGTGATGAACTTTGTGATACTGTTCCGTGAGATGTAACAGTTTGAACACCGCTTGCATCACCAGTAATAGTATCACCAAGCATCAAGTATTGTGTATTTGTAATAGCAGTAAGTGCTGAACTAGGAACAGTTATACTGGTTAAATTAGGATCATATGGTGTTGAACCATTTACAACACGAATATTAGTAAGATAACCTGGCCATTCTTGACCATAATATGTTGCTATATCGTTAGTAGTATTACCAGAAGTATTATAATTTAAGTTATTTGTGTTCAAACCAGTGGTGCTTCTTGTAGCAGTTCCGCCAGGCGTGCTTCCTAAAAACAGTGTTTCTTTGTTACTACTATTTCTAGTAAGAGCAAAATAATACCAAGTATTGATACTCATAGTAGGCACAGTATAAGAAAATGCTCCTCGTCCACCATAGCTATCTGTTGAAATATTTGTTGAATTGGTAACGAATAAACTCAAACCATAATCGGCATTAGCACCCATTATACCATATGCACTTGTAAAGTTAGGTAATCTAAACCAACCTTCTATACAATAAGCACCACCGCCAATAGTAATACCTGGTACCAAACTTAGATAACTTCCACCGTGACTTGTGCTACCACCAGCAAATAGTAAACTGCCAACTATACCTGTAAATGGAAGACTTGGGGCAACGGATATACCACCCTCAATCGTAATACCAGGTCCAACTATAAGTGACATTACACCAATCTCTCAATACTAATTAGGTTATTACTATAACCACTACCAGTAATTGCACTAACACGATAAGCATTTGTTCCAACAGTTGCAGTTACCATATACATGTCACCAGCGGTTCCACTCGTGCTACCGATATTAGCATAAGTTGTGCTTAATGATGTGCTGCTACTGCCGCCAGTTGTTCCACCACCCAATCCAGATTGGAAAACATAGGTATAAAGAATACTCGGTGTGCCACTTAAACTACCAATTTGTAGTTGGTTAGCATTACCACTACCATTGTTTAACCATTGAACCTTGATATTATCCATTGTAACTGCTGTATTTTGTGCAACAATTGCGGCACTTTTACCAGTTTGACTTGGGCTATAAAGGTTACCACTAATTGTACCATTTGTTCCAATGAATGTATTAGCAGTAATAACGTTTGCACCACTTATATTTCCATAACTGCCAGTTGTTACAATATAATTTGCAGTAACATTACCTGTTGTAACCAGATTACCAACACTTACGTTACCAGTTGTAGTGATTGGGTTAGCATTGCTCATATAAACGTTGCCGTTTGGATAGATAATCATCTGTGCAGCATTGTTATTATATAAACTTAATGGCAGATAAGTTCCGCTTCCATTGATACCACTACCTAACTGAACATCAACGTTGCTGTTAGTAGCCATAAAGATTTTGCTTGCATTATTTGGGTTACTATTAGCAACTGCCTGCCAACTTGCACCAGTGCTTGTTCCACTTGGAAGAGCATAGATACCAGTTGTAGCATTAGCAGTTGTAGTTTGGAACGCTGTTCTATAAGCAAACGTAGAATTAGTAAAGTCACCTAACACATAACTGTTGCTTGGCATTATGATATTGCCTGGTACAGTTACGTTACCATCATATGTGCTAAATGTCCAATTGTATGCTTTGCTAGTAGTAATATTTTGGTTGTAATTGGACAAAGTGACAGTAGAACCAAGACCACCAGGCACTGTTAAAACATCACCATTTTTATAGCCAGTACCAGGATTAGTTACAGTAATAGTTGAGATGTAACCGCCAACTGAACTATAAGATGCGAGCATTCCACTACCACTACCACCCGTAAGTGATTGGTTAGTATAAGGAGGACTGTTATATCCGCCAGCAATACCAGACAGCGTAAGGATGTTATATACACCGTAAGTGCGTATTGATAGATTAGAATTAGTAGCTGCTATAATATTTCCAAGATTCGTTAGAATAATATTACCAGCACCAACGTTGCCCGTATAAGTTGGTAGATAACCTGCTACGTTAGCATTAGCAAATGTTCCAGTAATGGTAGATGCTAGTGTAGCATTATTGTTATACCAATAGAAACTATTGCCATACACACCTGTATTTGCTACCATATTACCAGCAACTACATAACCAGTTCCACTGATATTGCCACTTGCGCCACTTGTTAATGAAAGATTGCCAGCAGAAATGTTACCGTTATAAGTTACCAAGTATGCAGCAACATTTGTATTGCTATATGTAGAGCCGCCACCTGTAATACCTGTTAAATAATAACCATTGCCAAGATAGAAATTAGCATTGACATTACCAGCATAAGTTGGCAAGTAAGCAGCAACATTAGTGTTGCTGTATGTTGAACCACCGCCACTACTAAACGCAGCACCGTTGTTTAACCAGTAGAAACCGTTAGCATAAACATTAGTATTTGCTACCAAGTTACCAGCAACAACATAACCGCTACCAGTTAAGTTACCAGCAGTTCCAGTTGTTGTAATATTTCCAACATTAAATGTATTGGTTGCAGTGATCGTGTTTGCAAAAATATTACCAATAGTATTGATATTACCTTGAATTGTAATATTACTTGTGATCACATTGCTGTTTAAGTAGTAACCAACTTGTGTATTACCATAAGTTCCACCGCCACTGCTAAAAGCAACGCCATTTGACCAATAGACGCCAGTTGCAATAACATTACCGCCAATTGCACCGTTTGCCCAAGCAATTGTTCCGCCAGGTCCACTTAAACTGCCGTTATTGTTAAATGTATATTGATAAAAACCAGGTTTAACACTAATTTGATATGGTCCAGTAATTGCCAAATCAAGAGCATTATCTTCAAGTATTGATGCTCCGCCAACGGTAAACTGAATCTTTGGGGTAGCAATTTGTGTCAATGCATTAAAATTACTTGCATAAGCATTTGACCAATAAAGTGTGCTATTACCAAGATTATATGCAATATTAGCAAGTGGAGTATGATTTCCAGTTGTAATATTACCAATGTTTCCGTTGTATGTTGGAAGATATGCTGCAACGTTACTGTTGCTGTATGTTGAACCTCCGCCGCTGCTATAAGAAACACCATTTGCCCAGAATACACCACCGCTTGTAATAACATTTGCAAGATTTGCAGTGACAGCAGTTGCTGTTGAAAGATATGCAGCAACATTGCTGTTACTATATGTTCCACCAATACCAGAAAGTATTGATGTTCCATTTGGATACATAAATCCTTGTGAGTAGATATTAGCTACAAATAGATTACCAAAGAATGAACTTATACCACCAATATTACCATAATTATTTGCTGCACCACCGTTGATAATTGCATTTTGTTGATTACCATAAACATTTACTTGGTATATACCAAATTGTCCATTTACAGAGTTATAATTTAATACAGCATTTCTTGTATTATTTGCGGCTAGTAAATAACCACTACCACCAATAGCAACACCAGCAAGCGCACTCGCAGATGTATTTGGTGTAAGAGTAATAGTTCCACTACCAGCACTTTCATTAATAGTTCCACCAGTTGGTAATCTTATATTACCACTTGATAAGATTTGAATATTACCAGTTGCCACTGTATTAGCCACATAATATGCAGAGACATTACTATTGCTATAAACTTGTGTTTGTAGTGTTGCGATTGCGCTGTTTGCAGAAATAATATTTGCATTAATAGTGTTTATTAATGTTGCTTGTGTGCTTGCATTTGCATTTGCAGCAGTGACATTAGCATTTAATAAAGAGATTTCGTTTTCTTGTGTGGCTGCGTTACTTGCAAGTGACGCAAGATTGCTTGCTTGTGTTGCTGCATTACTGAACAAACTAATTATTGTAGAATCAGTTGGAAGATATGTAGCAACTTGTGCATTTCCATATACTGTTAAACCAGTTACATAATAAGCATTTCCTACAAAAAATGCAGCATTTACATTAGCACTTGCAGTTATATTACCGCTTGCAGTTATATTGTTTGCATACTCAGTTAGTGAAATGGTTTCATAATTTGTAGTTAATATATTACCAGTAACAGTTAAATTACCAGCAATATTAACATTACCACTTGCAGTAATATTTCCAGTTACAACTAAACCATTACTTGCCTTCCAACGACCAATTTCATTACTTGGAGAATCACCACCTATTGCAAAAACAATATCATTAGGTTGATCGATTGTCATAATGACAAGTTTGCCGCCTTCAACAAGCAAATAACCATCATTGGGTCCATCTAGACCACCACCACCAGTAAATGTGCTGCTGTTGATACCCAAATCAATAAAATGTGTTGTATCGCTGCCATTATCAGCAGTTACAACCAAGTCACCACTAGCGTTGTTTCCGCTATTTTTATTTTGTAGCAAAAACTGGCTGTAATTATTAACATTATCAACATATGTTAATTTTGCATTAGATAAAGCAAAAGATGGTAACAAACCTATACTTGTATAATTTGGAATGGTAAGATTTGCACCACTTATAAACACATTACTATAAAACTGTGTATATCCATTTATTGAATTATAACCATTACCATAAGTTACTAAACTTGGGTTGCCGTTAGCAACTATGCTTACTGCTGTAATATTATTAACATTAGAATAAACTAATCCAGTCGCACCACTTTGACTTGAAAAAAGGTAACCATTATAAAAAGTAGGGCTAATTTCAATAAAATTATTTGCTCTAATCTGATCTGCTGCTAGTGTTGATACAGTTGTATAACCATTTACTGTAAAATTATTAAAAACAGTTAAGTTACCAATATTAGCAGTAGGACCATCCAACGCATTTTGAAATGCAATACCATATGCTGCAACTTTGTGTGCAGTTATATTTAAATTACCTCTATTATTGCCCGTATTATCGTTTGGGTTTATATTGCCTTCTATATAAAGATTGCCAAGAATATTAGCATCTAAAACAAATAGATTTGACCACTTTCGAGTACTATTTCCTAATGTGTAAGCAACATCAATAGCAGGATTAACATTTGTATATTCAATATTAAGATTTGCACTTACGTTTGCAATTTCATGTCCACCTGGCGTTACGCCATCCATGATATAAATTTTATCTGTTGCTTCATCAATAACTAATTCGCCATTGTGTCCAACAAGATTACCAATTTGTAAAGGACTAATTTTACCAAAATAACGACGCAGTGCCATGTTTATATCCTAATATCTTATATTTACCATAAAATTATAGTTTGACTTTGTAGTAGATTTGTGCATATCAGGTATTCTTGCGCTGCAACAAAAATAATATTGCGCTGCAATAAATATGTGCGTATAATGCATAACAACAGGAGAGTTAGTATGAACAAACTTATTAAACGCATAGCAATTGCTATTCGCAAACACAATAGATATACTCGCACAGTTCGTGAACTTAGTTACTTGAGTGATCGTGATTTAGCAGACTTAGGTATTGCACGTTGCGATATACCAGGTATTGCAGAACGTGTTACTAGAACAACAACAATTATCTAATTTTTACAAAAAATTTAGACAATAAAAAAGGGGCATTTCTGCCCCTTTTTGTTTTGTTATATTCACAACCAATATTATTGGAATGAAAGGTTGCTTACTGCGATTTCACTTAGGTAGTCAGCAGCGTTACCGAAGCTGCTTGCTACGTTAGTAAGTTCGATGTAACCATAACGAGTCATAAAGCCAACAACTGGTTCGAATGTTGATGGATCAAGGATCACACCAGATGACATTAGAGGGATGTATGGGCAATAGAACGCTGCAGCGTCTGCTTCACTAGTACCTTTGTAACCAACTAGAACTGGGATTGAGTCAGTTGCATAGCTGTCAACATAGATACGCATTGCGCCGTTTAGAGTACCAACGAACTTAGTGTTTGTTGGTGCTTCGAAAGCGCCTTCTGTAGTGCGAGCAAATGCTGATGTAGTTGCACTTTGTAGAACAGTAAGAGCAGCACTTGAAACAACAGCCCAGTTACCTGCACCACGACGAGTGCGTTGTGCAATTAGGTTAGCAGCACGGTTGATAAGAACAGCTAGAGCAGCATGTTCGTCACCAACGAATGTTGCAGTACCACTTACAGTAGCTTGGTTGAATGTGAATTCTTGTGCAGCTAGTGAACGTAGGCTGTAAAGGATTTCTTGATCAATTTCAGCAGTGATTTCTTGTGCAAGAGCTGCCATGATTTCTGCTTCAATATCAAGACCATGCATCGCTTGAGCGTCTTGTGCAGCTTCAAAAGTCCAACGTGCTGATAGCTTACGAGTTTTAGCTTCAACTGGTTGCTTTAGAATCTGGACGTTCAAACGACGACCTGGTGTGCCTTCGAGAGCAGCAGTAAGACCTGCACGACCGTCTGGGCTGTTAACGCCAGTTGGTGCGCCGCTGTAACCGCTAGCAATCTTGAATGGTGAAAGTGCTTCATCACCATTTGCAGCATTAGTACCGAATTGACCAGTACCATTACTTGTGAAGTTATCAGCATAACGAACACGTAGAGTGTGAATCTGTGCAACAGGTCCAGTCATTGGTTGAACACCAACGATTTCGTTTGCAATAACAGTAGGCATAACACGGCGGATAACAGGTAGAATAACACGGTTAAGTGTTGCTACGTTACCAGCAGCAGTTGCGCCACTTGTTGCGTTTTCCATAAGATAACGCTTTGTATTTTCGAGCACCATGCTCATAGTTGTACGACGATTACCGCTTAGACCTTCCAACAGGGCTGACTTGGTTTCGTCCCAACGGCCTTCAATTAATTCTTGTGACATAGGGTCTTCTCCAATTTTTATTAGTTCTTAATCAGTCCAGCTAGACGCTTCATTTCGATTATATTTGAAGATTCTGTTGGTTCTGACTTTGTAGCACGGTCACCTGTAACAGTTACTTTGCTTTCAACGATAGGTTGCTTTTTAGGCTCTACCTTTGGTGCATTGCCTTCCATTACTGGGTTTAGGTACTTTTTGTATGCTGCATCTAATTTCTCTGTTGGGACTGATTCCAGCAGTTGTGACATTACAGCGGCTTTGTCCTTGCTAAGTGGACTTAGCAATTCGTTGATCTTTCCGTTTCTAACAATACTTTCATTGATGCGACGGATTTCTACTTCTTTAGTCTTAACTTCAGTCAACGCACGTTCTTGAGCATCACGAGCTTCACTAAGTTGTGCTGCCATAGCAGTAATTTTATTAGTGAGTTTCTTGATGTCTGCGCGTTCGTTAAGGTAGCTTGCGCCAAACTCAGTTGCAAAGGCTTCGAAAATCTTACGACCGAAGTTATTTTCCTTAGCTTCCTGAATATCTGTTTTGAGTTGGGTTAATTCTGTACGTAGATGATTTGTAACTGTGCTTTCTACCAGACTACTTGCCTTCTTGACAAAACTGTCACGAAGTGTTTCTAGCTTCTTGCGACCTTCGGTAACTACTGCTACCTTAGTTGCTGCAAGGTCAGCCTTGTCTGTTGCAAATTCTGCAATTTCTGCTTGTAGGTTTTCAGCAACAAATGCTTCCAACTTACTAATTGTCTTTTGCATATTAGCACGATCACTACGAAGTTCAGCAACTTCACTAGCAAGTGATTCACTCAAGTAAGAATCAAAATTCTTAGCCTTTTGCATCATTTGTTGTGTGAATTTTACACGGTCTTCGCTAACCATTTCACGTTCAGCACGAATTTTAAAAAGTTCGTCTGTAAGTGATTCGTTAACCATCTTGTCCAGAGCCTCAACCATATTAGCACGGTCGTGTTGATAACGACTAGCCATTTCTTCACGGATTTCATTACGAATTTCACCACGTGCTTCTTCAAGTTTAGCATTCCATGCTTCTTCAAGTTGCGCCTTGGTGTCTTCGTTCAGAAGTCCGCTTTCAAGTAATGGTTTTAGAGCTTCGAACATTAATTTCTCCTGAACTTATATTTTTAATTCAGCAATAAACTTAGCAACTTCTTGCTTAAGATATTTCTGAACTCGTTGATCTTGATTTAAATCTTTAGCCATTTCTAGTATACGATTCCCACCATTCATATTCATGAGTCCTTCATAAACTGCTGTTGGATAGGCATTAGGTGCACTAGGTTGTGCTACTATATCTACAGTAACGATATCAAAATCGCTTACTGCGCCGTCGTTTTCGTTTACATTACCACTTCCACGACTACTTACTCCTAGTTTAACACCACTTTCTAACATGGTGCGAACTAAATTGCCCATTGGTGTAGGCAAAATCTTCATCTTTCCATAACCGTTTGGTCCATCTAACCACATTTCTGTAATCATATGACTTACACGATCAAGATTGATGCGTAGGTTGGTTGGGTGATCTACTTCACCCAACACACTATAACCTGTTTTAATTTGCTTATTAAGTGTTTCAATAGCACGATTGATTTCAGTGATAGGATAAACACGTTGATTAGCGTTCTTCACACCACCTTGGATGCAAATTCCCTTGAGGTAAAGGTTTTTGCCTTCACCGTCATGGGTCATTTCCATTTTTGCTTGATCGTAGCTAAGATTTTCAATAAGCAAATTATTCATTACGATTCCTTACTTTGGAAGATTGCTCTTCTTGTTTACGTTTGGACCGCCGCCAGTTGCAAACTTGCCTTCTGCACTTTGTGGCTTCTTAGCATTTGAGAAACCTTTCTTACCAGCGTCACCGCCTGGTGCATTCAAGAACTTGTCAGCGCCTGGCATCTTGCCTTCACCCTTGCTGTATTCGTTCTTTGGTCCCTTGTAAGCCTTGCCATCTGGGTCTTCGTTCTTCTGACCTTGTGCAAGATTCTTTGCAGTACCACCCATGTCATTTTTGCTAGCAACAACACTCTTTGGGTTAGTTTCACCAGTCTTGATCCATTCACCAGTTCCAGCGCCAACTACTTGACCACGTGGACTGCCGCCAAATTCACCCTTGTAAGCATCACCGATCTTTTCTACGTATTCACGAACAACGCCTTCTTCTGCATGATCTTGATGTTCTGGTTCTTCTTTTTCCTGTGCCATTAGCTTTTCAAATTCAGCCTTGAGGTCTTCAAGTGCATCTTCAAGGTCCATGACACGATCTTCCATGCCATCTTCGCCTGCTTCATCATGGTCGCCCATGTCCATATCATCATGGTCCATGTCCATATCATGATCATTAGCATCCATACCATCATGATCGGCTTCAATATCGCCCATCATATCATCGGTTTGATCCATGCTATCTGCTTCTTCCATGTCATAGTTTTCATCCATGTCATGATCCATGTTTTCGTCCATGTCATGATCCATGTTTTCTTCCATCTCTTCGTCCATTTCTTCTGCTACGATTTGATTGTAGATTTCACGGCTCTTGGATACAACAAGATTATGGAATAGTTCCTTTGCTTGTTCTGTTTCATCATTAATGATGTGTTCAATAAGTTGTTCGTACTGACTACGCATATAAAAAACTCCTGTGGAATTATATCCTGTGTTTTTATTTAAACTATGGATTTAAATAGTGCCTCAAATAGGCTAATTTTGACGAATTTGTGAATTACAGAGGTGGTTGTGGTGCAACAGCACCATATTGTTTTGTAATTAATTTTCTTTTTTCAACATATTCAACTGTACGTTGATCGTTCATTTTACGAAGTTGATTAATTTGAGCGAGTGTTAATCTCGTTTTACGCAAGTCATGAAGTTTCTCTACACTATTATCTTGTGAGAGGTCTTGGAAAGAACCGTTATTTGCACTAAACATTTCACTTAAAAACATGGTGACTCCGTAAGTATTTAGGTTTATGCGCCACCTAATGCAGCACCAGCAGTACCACCGCCCTGACCGCCGCCAGCACCACCAGTTGGACTTGGAACACCGCCAGCACCAACTTCGCCACCTGGCACAGCAGGTGGTATATTACCGCCAGGTCCACCTTGTGCATTTTGAATATCACCAATTGTCTCTAAATCACCACCAATAGCACCTGGTGTTACGCCAACATTACGTAAATCGCTGCCTTGTAACTTACTAGAAACTTCTTCTGTTCCATGTTCTTCGTGCCATAGTCTATCGTTTTCAGCCATTTCAAGATCACTAAGACCAAGATATTTTTTAAGCATAAAACGTTTACTCAAATATTCTGTTTGATTAATTTGTGTAAATGCAGTAATACGACTGCCATTTAACTCTACTTCACGATAAGCAGCAAAGTTTTGTGGTTCAACAAAACGTAATTCAAATAAACTATTGTCTAGATTAAAACCACGCCACTTTAAAAATAACTTAAATTCTGTATCAAACTTAGGACTAATATAACGTTGCAATCTTTTGCAATATTCATTAAAACGGTATTCTTGAATAAGTGCAGTAGTTACTTTACCATCAGTAAATGCACGGTCACTATCTTCTGGACCAGTAGGCAAATAAGAACTAGGAATACGTAAACTGCGATACATCTTGTTTTGGAAATAACGCAAATCATCAATTTCACCTAGATTTTGTCCGCCTTGAAGTGTAGTTACATCACTTCCACGCCCATCAGCAGTTGTAGGAAAGAAGAAATCTTCATTCATACTCATAGGATTATAAGAAGCATCCATTAGATTACTTCCACCACCACTTTGAGTAGGTATGCGGCGTTGATTAATTTCGTTCTTTACACGCTCAACAAACTGCATAGCAAGATGTGCTGGCATATTACCAACATCAATCTTAAACACACGACGTTCTGGCGCACGACTAATACGATAAATCAGAATTGCGTCTTCTAACAGTTCTTTTTGCTTGAATACTTTAAAGATTGCTTCAAAAAGTGATACACCAAACGGCCAACTTACATCTAAACCTTCTGTTAAACTCAAATGTACAATATGTTCTGCTGCTACTGGAAACTCGTTATTACCAGCACCAAAACGTGTATTTGGTGAAAAAAGTTCACCACCTGCTGTATAAGTGCGTGACCCACCCATATAAGGCGCAAATGCATAACTGTCATTTGGACCTGGTGGACGAGTAATAGTACTGTTTTGTAAGTTAGGATTTAGGTCACGAATATAATAAATTTCTGGAACTTTGCCTTGACTTTCGTTAACAATTACCTTGCTAACACGATTCATTTCTGTCCAAAACCATTTATATGTTTCTGGATCACGCACAAATACTTGGTCGCCGTATTTTAACGTATTGCGGAACATTTTAAAGATGCGTTGGTCAAAGTCATTTAACTTTACCCATGCTTTAACTTGTTCTTTAAGAATCATTATTTCGTTTTCAGTAGCTTCTTCATGAAAAAATATGTTAAAAGGTGTTTTTGTTTCATCACTTACTTGTGTGCAAAATTCACTAATAATGTCTAGTGCACTGTTGGCTTCGCTATCTAAGTCCATATTTTCATATTGAGTATAACGATCAATACGATTAGGATGACCACTATAAACATCTGGTAACATGCTTTGATAGTTACGATATGCTGCGTTTGCCTGTGACGACAAATAATTATAACTATAATCTGTTACGCTGCCGTTAACTGGACTATATGCCCCATCACTTACTATGCGCCAGTGTTTTTTCCACCCCATGAGAGTTCCTTATTAAAATATTTATAGGTAAATGCACAACTTTGTGAATATTATGCAACACGCATCGCTGTATTTTCTGTGTGTCCGCTGATACTGTTTAAAATATCAATCATGCTATCAAACTTTGTGTTGATATCTGCTAGTATTTCTTCACTCATATTTCTAGCATTAACAGCAGTTGGTAATTGTTCTTTAACGCTTTGTGCTGATTTTGCGGCATCCATTAGCATTTCCGTTAGGTTTTCTGGTAGAACTGCTTCTGTACCATGAAGTTTTGCAAGGTATCCACTATTCGGACCACTTGAAATACCGCCTGTTGCTAAACCTGTGCGCAAGTTTTCTGGTATACGCAAATATTCTGGATCATCCATGTGCTCACGCAAATATGCTCGAACTGTATCAATTCTATCATTTTGTATTTTACCACTAACAGCAAGTCGTGTCGCAGCACCTTCAAGATATCTGTTTAGTAAACTTTGATCCGCCATAGCTTGTTCATTTATTTCTGATGAACGTATTGTTCCTGTTACCCCCAATCGGCTACGTAATCTTGTAGTTTCACCGACTTGTTCTGCAATTGGAATATTACGTCGTAATGCTTCACGATTTCTTTCTTCAATTTGGGTTCGAGGTACATTATCTGCCAGTGCTTCAAATGCTTTAGTTAAAATTTCAACTGGTTTGTTTAATCCTGCAACTAGTCCAAGATATGTTGATAATCTATCATTTACTAGATTTTGAATATCAACCATTTCACGCATACCTTTGCGTTCTTCTTCACGAAGTTGTGCACTAGTAGGGTCATCAGCACCCGCACGTTCAACGGCTTTACGAACTTCATCTAATTTTGTAAAGTCAATTTCTTGTAAAAATTTAAATGAAGCAGCAAGTTTTTCTCCTACTTCCTTATAAGGTCCACCAACAACAGCAGCAGCAGTAGCAAAATCACGTGTTTGTTTGATTTGATCACGTGCTGCTGTTCCTAAATCTTTAAGAATTTGGATAGAAGTATCTTGTGTAACACCACCAGTTTGAACTGCACTAAACAATCTTCTTGCCATATCAGCAATTGCTGGTGCTTGTTGTGCTAGTATATTACCACTTTCACTAAAGATTGCACCACCAGTTTGCGCCATTTCTTTGAAAATTTCTTGTGCGCTATCAGGCAGCAGTTGTAATTGTTGACGTATTGCTTCTGCTTCTTGCGGTGTTTTTGTTGCTAAAAACTGTTGAAAAGCCAAATCACGTTCGTTTGCTTCTGCTTTTTGCTTTAATGTTTTTGCATCTTGACCAGTAAGTTCAGCAATTACTCGCAAGTTTGAAGCATATATTTCAGTCTGACGTGCTACTTCTTTATCAGTAACTTGTCCGCTTAGTCGCATACGTGCACCCACTTCTGCAACTAAACCAGGTATCTCATCTAATCCAACACCTAATTGTTGAAGTCTATCTATATTGAGTAGTTGTGTTACTCTACCAATACGTTTTGCACCTTCGGTAAGATTACCACCGAATTGAACAACTGCTTCACGATTTTCTAATAATGCTTTAGTAAAAACATCAGCAGTTAAACCAGCATTATTTGCAGCAGTCCGTAATCCAGTAAGACCATCAGCAAATACAAAACCTGCTGCGCTGCTTGTTCGTAGTGCATTTGCAAGATTTTTTGCTTGAGTTGCAAATACATCAAGAACTACTTTACCAGCTTCACCTATTGCACCAAGAACTGCTTTAATACCATCACCAAGTATTGGAATTTGACCAGCAGCACTAGAAATCAATTTAAAGGCTAAGTCAAAAGTAGTATTAGCAGTAGCAATTCTAAATTCTAATCCACTTTGCGCAGAAGTTGCACTTTTTAATATACTCGAAGCAAAACTACCAAGTGCACGTGTTACTTCATTATTCAAATAAAAATTAATTTTTTCTAAGGCTCTGCCATAACGAATAGTTCGTTCTATTGATTGTTTTTCTTCTTTTGATGCAAAGCCTAAAACATCACTAAAATTTTTTGCCGTTTCTTCTAATAGCCTATCTCTTTCTGCATCAGTTATGATTTTTCTTCTATTTGCATCATGTATGGCTTTTTCATCTGCTAATAGTGTTCTTGTAGAAGTTCTTGTAGCTTGTTCAAGTTGGGTTTTAAAGTTTTTTTGTTGTTCATCAGTCAACTTTGTTTTTTTAGCAAATTCAATATTATTATTAATAATTTTATTATAACGTTCTATAGACGAGTTTAAACTAAGATAAACATCACTAGATTCTCTAAGTCGCTTATTCAAAAGGTCTAAGAGTTCATTAGCCTTTTCTGTTTTTTCATCATCTGCCATTTTTTATCCGAGTAAATAATGTATTACTATATATTTATAGGTGTAAAAATATGCAAAATTCAACTAATCCACTATCAAAACATTTTCGACAACCAGGTGTTTATCTTAAACTTCCTAGTGATGGGAAATACTGGTCTCAAGGCACACTTAATTTACCAGCAAATGGTGAAGTGCCAATTATGCCCATGACTACTAAAGATGAGATTACTATTAGAACACCTGACGCACTTATGAATGGTCAGGCCATAGTTGATCTAATTCAAAGTTGTTGCCCTAGTATTAGTAATGCGTGGGCTATGCCTACTGTTGATACTGATGCGCTACTTATTGCTATACGTATAGCCACAAACGGCAGCAACATGGCTATTGACAGTAAATGCCCAAAATGTGAACATGATAACAGACACGAAGTTGATCTAAATGGTTATTTGTTACGAGTAAGATCACCAGATTACAGTCAAACATTTAATATTGATGGGTTGACTTTTAAGTTTAAACCTGCTAACTATCTGCAATATACAAAAAACTCACTACTACAATTTGAAAGTGAAAAGATTTTAGATATAATCAATAATCCAGATATATCAGATGAAATTAAAAAAGCACAGTTTGATATACAATTACAAAATATTATAAAACTTACACATCAGATCATTACTTTCAATACAGAAAGCATTACTACAGAAGAAGGTATTATAGTTACAAATCCTGAACATATTAGTGAATTTTATGATAATGCTAATAAAAACATTATTCGTAGAGTGCAAGATATTGTTGTTAGTTTGAATGATAGCGTTAAACAACAAACTACAAAAGTATCATGTGAAGCATGTGAAACAACATATGAGGTAGACGTAACATTCGATTACGCAAATTTTTTCGACGATTAATAGTAAATTTAAGTTTACCTGAAATTGAAGTAGAAGTTAATCGTTATGAAGGCGAAGTAAGACGCATTAAACAAAATGCACTTCAAATGTGTTGGTATATGCGTGGTGGCGTTACTTTTGATGAAATGATGAATATGAGTGTTGCTGAACGAGAAGTTATTACTAAGATAGTTGAAGAGAACTTAGAAACTACTAAGAAATCTAATCTTCCTTTCTTTTAATGATGTGCTGCGCACATCAGTTCAGGTGCTATCGCACCTTCACTTTTTTTAATTTTTTAGTAGTTTCATTTAGACTGGATTCTGGACATAGATTTCCTTAAGCAGGAAATCCATATCCAGAATAGCTTCATTTGAGCTATCATCAGGACATTAGCAAACGGAACTTGATACACAAGTGGGGCGGTTAGCCTGTACCCCATCACTTCCTGTAGATTTTACCAACGGAGCCACTACAAACCCTTGCTAACGAACTTGCAGTAGATGCGGTTGCTTTTTCTCAGAGCCGCAATCATTTAGCCTAACGTTTGGCCAAACGATTCCAATCACAGCAATGTCGGGGTGCTGACAACCTTCAATTTATTCCTATTTGTGGATATGCTGCCTGAATTGCCAGTAAGCCTGAAATGCCTATAAAGTATATATGTTAATTTGTTATGAGCCAGTGATTTATTTCTAAACTTATTTGTATTGCTACACGCATATCTGGTATGCACTCTACACTATGAATAACTTGTGCATCAAGTAATACCCATTTATGCTGCGGTATAGCAATACTTTCTATTTCAATCAATACATTATTATCAAAACTTTGTTTGCGTGTCAAAATAAAACTATCATCTACATGCTTATAAAATACAGTTCTATGATTTTCACCACCACTGCGTAACAAATACATTAGAGTATAGTTTCTATTGCGATCAGTATGCGGCTTAATACGTTCATGCTCACTTTGCTCACTTACTGCTAATTCATAAGCAATAGCATTATCAATAATATTTTGCATACACCACAGTTTAAGTTCATCACTAAGTGGAAATCTTGGATATTTTTTAAGAATTTCACCGCTATTACGTTGTATTTTACTGGCTTGTTCTACAATAGCAGATTCATCAATACTGTTTAGAGCAGCATCAAGCAAATCTTGTGGTGGGTGTGGTAGTTGCTCTAATACTACATAGTTCATCGTAATTGTTCGCTTATGACTTGAAACTTATGTTGTTCACTAGTAACTTCACTATTACCAAAACTGTTAACAAGCAATTGCCAACGATAATCATGTCGTAACTTAATAATTTTTTCTTGTAGTTCACGTGTTTGATCAACACTCAAATTAGCAGCAACAATTATAAACACATCTTGTAACAACGGATATTCTAGTGTGCCTTTGCCTTGCAGCATTTTATAAACACTAGTAAATCTATTGCCGTTAATCTCGCTGTCATAATCGCTGCCTATAAACAAACAGTTTACTTTATCTATATTTTTACCAATCCATTCACTATCTACAACAGCATAATCAAACTCATTTCCTAATATAACTTCACGAGTTTTGCCAGTATTGCCTACTACTACTGTGTTAAAGTTCATAATTTTTAGTCCACTTACAAGTTTTTTGACAATAGCATCATTTACAATATTCGTAGCAATTGTTTTACGTTTACTAGGATTTTCAAAATATTCCCAACCCAAATCACGATCACGACGATAGCATAAACCGTAAGTATATGAAAACAGTTCATCTGCTATGGTAACATTAGTATTAAAGTTAAGTTTACAAATATCATCATGCAAACCCATAGCACTTTGTATATAAACTGTGGGCTTACCAACTTCAATATCATATTTAACAACAGAACAATTCTGTGCATAATTTACAGTAGTGCCTAGTATATCTGCTGCAAGTTGTGCAACACGACCAGTAGCACCGCCTGGTGGCACACCTACTGTAAGTTCTTGTGCATATGCAGTTGTGGTAAAAATAAAAAATGCAGTAATAATTTTCTTTAACATATTAATTTCCATATAATCCATATATTATTCTAGCAACTGTTTCATATTGTGGTCCTACTAACAGACCGATAACAAAAGGCATTTTATCAAATTTTCGTAATATTAACCCTAGTGGTAGAAATACAGCAGTTATTACCAAATAAAATACCATACTATCATTTATAAATCCAATTAATAATATACAAAACACAAGTATTATTACAGAACTATACTTTAATAGCGCAAAGTTTTTAGTAAGGTAGCGCACTAACTGTATAGCAAGTGGATAAGCGCAAAGATAGCCTATGCAGTTAGCAAGTGCAAATCCACACCCAATCCATAGTATATTTGATTGTAACCAAGCATAACTAAAACTTGCGCCATGTCGTGTAACTACATCATATAGCACATATTCGCTAGGCACAATAGGTATAGCAAAAACAAATAGTGGTATTAAACTAGCAATTAGCCCACTATTATGTGCACAATCACTAGCAGATAAGCAGTTTGCATCGCCAACGGTATAATTACTGCCACGCAACTTCTTTTCAATAGCATAAGATAGATTGCTGCTAATAACGATGCTTAACATAGGTATAAACCCACAAATATAACCTATGATGCTGCTGCGTAGTAGTGTAATTAGTGGAAGTTTGACTTTTTCGCTACTCATACAACTATTAGTGTTTGTTGCGCTGTTAGTAAAACATAGCACTAGTGGCAAACTATAAAAACTTAATAGCACTATACTGCTAGGTAATCCACCAAACAAATAAGGATTATTAAAAGTAGCAAATGGCTCGTTTGTTATTTTATTAATGCCAACACTTGCTACCAAGTAACCCCATATACATAATGTGATATTAGAAATATACTTGCCATTAGCACTACAAACTAGTATGAATGTAGCAGTTAATAAAACCAATTGAACTGTATAATTGAAAATATAACTTAAACTAGTTAAAAAATTACACAGTATTAATGAAATGACAATAGCAATTACACTGCCGCAAAAACTAGCAGCAGCACCACTAGACAGTGCAGTTTTGGTTTTATTGTTGCGAACTAGTGCATAACCTTCAGTAACGCTAGGCAAACAACTGTTTTCAGTAGGTATGCCAAGCAAACTGCTGCTAGCACCACCAAAGTATTGTGTAAGTGTTACAAGCCCAATATAAAATGCTATGACCATATTGGGTGGCAACAGTAGTAGCAGCGGCATAGTAGCAATCATGATTGTTGAACTGCTGAAACCAGGCAGTATGCCCGCAGCAGTTCCTAAACCACAACCGACTAAACATGCTAGTGTAAGTTCAATCACCTATGCAATACCTCGTACTCCATGCACCAACTAAACCATTATAAATGTCACCGCCATTAAGAAAATATGTATCAACTGTGTTCTGCAATTGTTTTAGAGTAGCCATATATGTGTTACTTGATTCACTATTGCTATCCCATATCCAACGGTTTTTTTCTTTTAATAAAGGCATATCTTTGCCTAAACTGTATGTTTGGTCGCTCCAATATGGATAACAAGCACGTCGAACACATGTAAAGTATAATTTACTATTAAAATTTGCGTCATTTGTAAAGTTCTGTGAAATAAACTGTGGATCATAGTGTGCTGTAATATATTTTTTAACCAGATGCGATTGTTTAATAGTTACTATTGGACTGTCTGGACTAATGTAAAATGGTTCTAGTGTTATGCCACAATCATAATTGTGGTATTTGGCAAAGTTATAAGGATTACTAACATCTAAAAATCCGCTATACCAAACGCCATTCTCATAATAAATTCTAGGTTTCTCTAATCCTGTAATTACAGCAACTGATTTACCACTTTCACGAATCTTTAACCAATTGTAGTTTTCATAGATTAAACCAGGTTTTACTGCTTGTTCAAGTATAATACAAGGTTCAGTTTCACAAAACCAATTTAGATCAGGAATTATATTTTTAGTAAGTTGTGGTATCATATCTAGTTTAGATACTGTGATATTGGCAGCAATTAGCCTATGCAGCATATCGCTGCCAGCATGTATGATTTCTAAATTACTAGTATTTGATGATTCATTATGGCTGCTATACCAATAAGCAACTTCGTCTAGTGGTATATTGTTGTTTAAGAATGTTTTAAGCGCATTACTGCTATCGCTGCCACCGCTATATAACAAAACAATATAATCATACTTTTGCCGCAATTGACGTGCTCGTGCAGCATATAGATCAATTATTGATATATCTGGTTCGCATGCCCAATCATAACGACCATAGATATGATCATGATAATAAAATCTAATATTGCTGCTGTTACGTTGCTGTGCTGCAAATATGCACTCTAATTTGTTGTAAAATACATGGGTATCGTCTAGCAACCAATAGCCCATATGTTGTTGCAGCAAAGAAAGTTGTGAAAAATCCATGAATTATTTTATCACACACAGCAGATGCGATCAATTTATATATATGCCAGTTACCATATGCTGACGCAACCAATCTTCACAATCATCGTGCAATTCAATAGTCATAGCATATCTATCGTTGTCACTGTCATTTACTGCTGCATGCGCTAGCACACCGCTGCCGATAAAATTTAATCCACGTGCCATTATACCGCCACGTGAAAGTTTAAGTAGCCCATTACCACTACCAAAAGTATAATGTATATGTGGTCCATCATGATAATCACGATGCATGCGTATATAACCACCTGGTCCAAGACGCAGCACATTTACTGTTTTATACTTTGTTATACCTATATAACGTAACCAATCATGTATAAATTGTGGTATAGTCTCGCCTTCTAACCATTTTTTACGATACCAGTTGCCATGTATTTTTGTATTGTCTGTAGTAAGATCGTTGCTAATTTCAATTGAACTGCTGTTTAAATCAATTGGTATTTTCTTTATTTTTTCAAAAAAATTAACATCTGGAGTTAAGCAATCTAATGGAAAGTGCGGCAGTTCAGTTATCTTATCTAGTTTGAACCAATTAATGCCTTGCTGTGTTTCAAAGAATTTAATAAGTGACGGTGGATAATGTGTATATTGCAGTTTGGTGCCAAAATCCACATATGTAGCATAATTAGCATAAAAGTCAACCCAATTTATGCCGTTTTCATTTATTTGATTTAGATAATTTTCATATGCGGTATACAAATCTGTGTGTAGCACAATATTCCACCAACCATCTAGTTTTTCAAAATGCGTTATTGGTGGTGGTAAAAATTCATTAGCATCACTAATAAACCAACCTGTATAAATCATATGTCTTATGCTTTCGCCATTTAACATAATATCGTTAATCATAAAACTATTTTTATTATCGCACTTAATTTGCAATAAAAACCAACCATTTACAGACGAAACAAGCGGTTCAATACCATCTAAAACATAATCATGTTTGGTGTTAATCTTTATTGTAAGTGGAACCTTTGAATCAGTAATGATATCTATTTTTACCATTTTACCTCGCAATTAGTTACTAGCGCAACAAAGTGCTACAAAATCTTTATTTAATGTCCAAAACTTATCATAATCCATGATTGCCCAACGAATATCACGATATTGATACAACATGTGGAACTCGACAAATAATGGCAAATCATAATATTGGTCAAATTCTACAGCAACAAATTTGCCTTTACGGTTAAATTTCATAATTAATATATTAAAATCGCCGTCATCGCTGGCATCAAGCAATTGATCTAACCATACATCTAATTGCTTACAACTGCCGCTAAACAGTTGATGAAACGGAAAATCAGCATAACTTTTACATTCACAATTAAACTTTGGAAAACTTTGACCAGGTATAATATCGCCTTTGAACGAACGAATTTGACCTTCGTGTAAGTATTCTTTACGTTTTGTATTGGTTCCGCCAACATATGCACCACTGCCAGGCGCACGTATAAATGTTTCACCATATAGATTTGTAAGGTGTTTGGCAACATCACGTTCCCAACTATTGCCTTTGTTTTTGCTACGACTTGTCATACTGTAGTTATATCGTTTCCATAACTGGTAAAACCATTTTCCTTAGTAACGGTTAAAATATTATTAACACGACCACTTAATTCTTCACGATGGCTAACCAAGAAAATACTCTTACCACGTTCACGGTTCATGCGTTTTAGGATTGCCAGTGAGTTTTCAACCCCACTGGCATCCATACCACTATCAATAAGTTCATCGATAAACAGGAGATTGATGTGTTGATAAAGGTTTTCCCAAACATCACGGAAAGCCCAACTTAGTGATAGTATCAAACGGTTACGTTCGCCACGAGATAAGTTATCAAAGTCAAGGTCACGTCCTAATTCAGTAATTTCTGTAGATAAATCATTCAAGAACTTGACTTCATGTGGCAACCCAATAGCACTCAAGTAAGCACCAAGGCGGCTATTAAGATAAGCAAGGTTCTGATCAATAATCTTCTTGCGCACAAAACTATCTTTGCTAGTAAGCATTTTCAATAAAAACTCTTGGTGTTCTTGTAATTGAGTTAGGTTATTGATTGTGTCCCATGTAATTTCAATTACAGCATTTATTTCCATATCAGCTATTTGGTCACTATAAGGATCAACTTCTGCTTGCTTAGCAAGTAGCGAATTAGCCAATTGTTCTAGTGTGCTGCGGTGATTTAGCGCATCTTCTATAGTATCATAGTGAAAAGCACCAATTTGAGTTTCGGCAATATACTCTCTATCACCTAATTCAGTAGCAAGTTCAATAATCTGTTCGCTAAATGGACTAGTTTCAAGCATACGGCTTTCAAGAGTAGCATTCATATTCTCAAGAGTATTGCGGTGATTAAGTGCTTCTTCAAGTGTTTTATAGTATGGTTTTGGCGGTGTTATTAATTCACCAATTTGCTCAATAGTGTCAAGATGGTCACTTTTTTGGCTTTCATTTGCTAATAATTGTAGCGCACTTTCACGCAACATATTTTGTTTTGTTGCTAAAATATCTGCTTGATTATCATCATGCAGTTCGCTGCCACAAGCATAACACTTGTGGTTTTTAAGGTCTTCAATCTCACTTTTTAACTTGGCTTGTGTTTTTTCTTCTTTTAGATTAGCAGCATTAATAGATGCAATCCAACGTTTTGCTTCATCACGACGTTTTACTTTGGCATCATAATCTGCAATATCACGATGATTAGCAATTTCAGCATCAATATCAATCTTTGATAATTCAGCAATTTGTAATTTAATTGCATCACAATCATCTAATTGTTTCTTATCCCACATTTTTTGACGAGTTTCAATACTTTTTAACTGGTCAAATAGTTTTTTGTTAGCATTAACTTGCTCAAGCAAACGATGATTTGCAATTTCAGCATCAATATCAATTTCACTTAGTGATATTAAATTGCGCTCAATTTTATTGCAGTCTTCATCATGCTTTGATTGCCACAGTTTTTGACGTTTCTTTAAGTTGTCAATTTGTTCTGCAATACGAACATTAGCATCTTGTTGTGCTTTAATGCGTATTTTTTCTTCATTAATTGCGTCTTTTGTATTTTTAATCTGACTTTTAAGTTGTTCTGCTTTTTCGCTTAGTATTGTAACGCCAAGCAACTGTTCAATAATTTGTCGCTGATCGTTGGCTCGCATGCTTAAAAACGGCTCTGTATATGTGTTTAATGCTACAACATGCTTAAACATATCATGTGACATGCCTAACAGTCGCTCAATATCACCTTGTGTTTCACGACTATCGCCTTGACTATCATCTACATAACCAACCTGTTCTTCGCCATCTATATACAATTTTGTAAATGTAGGCTTACGACCACGTTCAATACGGTATGCACGACCATTAACTTCAAAATCAATAGTAACTACCATATTCTTGGCATTTGTTTTGTTTATAAGATTATCTTTTTTAATATTAGTAAGGGCTTGACCGTAGAGACCATAACTCAGCGCATTTATAATGGTTGTCTTACCTGTTCCATTACGCGCACCGCTATCATCACCTCCTAAATCTAAGTTTTCTCCGAGAACAAGAGTTAGGTCACTACGGTCAAAATGCACAGCCTGGGTTGCATTACCCACGCTCATAAAGTTTTTTGCTGTAAGACTTTTTAATTTAAGCATGTTTTAAGTTACCATAAGTTGATAGTATATTCAAGATTTTTTTAATTTTAATAGCGTAGCACGCGCACGATTATAAACATTTTTGTTAAGCAGCGCATCATGTGGCGTTAGATTAGATAATGCTTCGGCTGCATAACTGATATACTGCGCAGTAGCACTCATAATTTTATCATTAGTAAATGTATAATCACACTGTGGTGTGCAAATCAAATGTAATCGGTATAGTGAACCACTAGCATTTACAATAGTATGCGGCGTATTTGTATCAAGCATATAAAGTTTTTGTGTATCGCGCATATGAAATGTAGTATTGCCACTAACAAAAAACACATCATCATTTGTAACAATAGGCAAATGAAATCGCACATCACCATAATCTGTGTGTATAGTTTCTACATGCTGTGGTCCAACGCAACGCAATTTAATGCGTCCAAATTTTAAGTTTGTAGCAGTTTCTATGCTTGTGATTGTGCTAGCAATTACTGGATAGTCTTCAAGTATATCGTTATTGTAATAAACATAATCTGCTTCGCCAGGTATTTCGCCAACTTGATTAGGTTGCTTGTCTATTTCAAATATTTTACTAATTGCATCTCTGCTATCACAATCATATGTGTAACCAGTATAGATGTTACTAACTTGCGCTTCTGGTGATAATTTTGGATTATGTGTCTTTATATTAACAGTTTGCGTAATATGACTATGTTTTTTGTAATATTTTACACAATCACTATAAAAATCACCCAAATATATATTGTGTGTCCGTAAATCAATATATTCACATTCGGGTAAGTTAAGTTTTAACTGTTCTAACATGTTTATAGATTGTTATATATCTGTAGCAGCAGATGCGTATCATAGTGCGTTGTGTCTAGTGTTTGTATCTGACTCATTACAATCTGATCGACAGATTCAAACTTGACTTCGCCTAGTGTATCTTCACGCAGCACTTCGCCACGCTGTTGAATAAGGCTTAATTCACGCACATTATATGTTTTTGCCATTTCTTCTTTGATAAATGTGGCTTCTTCATAAGAAATGTTAATATCAATATTCACACGTGCATATGTTTTGTCATTCAAATGAATATGCGGTTCATCAAGAAGTTGTGAAAGTGTAAGCAAACGATAGCGCGGACCATCCGTCCAATCATGATAAACTGGTTCAATACCCCATTCTAGTATCATCGCCCCACGAGCATCGTCCCAAGCATCAGCATAATTATGAGGAAAAGCATTACCAATGTAGTGTACATTTCCGCGTTGCTGCCGTTTATGAAAATGACCCGTAAAAACCGTTCCAACATTACCAAAATCCTCGCTTTTTAGTCCACCATGATCTGGCATTTCTACCATAGCATTCATCATAAACTGTGGTAGTTCAAAGTGACCCATCACATATCGTGACTTAATCTTACGCATATCTTTATGTTCTTCACCAATCAACCATGGCACAAAGGTTACATCGCCTTCGGTATGTTGATCCATAACAAGTTCAATATTCTTAAACTTTTCAATATAACGAATACTTGTTACAGTTCTGCGGTCTTTATGGTATAAATCATGGTTACCAGGTATAAAAAGCACACGTAATCCAATATTGTTAAGTCGCTCTAAAATACGTAAACTATGATCCATAGTGTTAATATTAAGACTATTACGTGTATCATGAAAATCTCCAAGAAATAGCACCGTGTCACATTCTTCGGTCTTGACAAGATTCAAGAACCAATCCATATAACGATCACAATCGTTTAAGAACAATTGGCTATTTTGCTTGTATCCAAGGTGTAAATCGGTAAAAACCGCGGCTTTTTTGAACAGGTTTGACATGTAATCAACTTAACAGTTTATCTAATAATTGTCAATATTAATCATTAAAACCAAAATCACCGCCGCTACCGCCTCTAAATGAATTATCGGTTTGGCGTGTATAACTAGGATTCAATCCATTTGCTTCGAGAATGTCGTCACGAAGGTGTTGGTTGCGCTTTTCAACGTTAAGAATTCTAGTAAAACTATTGGTGATAGTAGCAGTGTAATAAGCAAAAGGATTATTAGATTTGCTTTCGTCAAATTGTAACCCTACCTGTGATAGTTGTAGCAGTGCTTGGCTGCGCATCTCATCATTATATGTATAACCACGCCAGTTGCCTTTACTGCCATAACGTTCGCACAGTTTAATGAACATACGTGCTAGATTACTTGTGATCTTGCCATGGTCACGATTAAACCAACCATTTTCTAATCCGCCTTCCCAGTGTGACTTGCCACAGCAAATAAGTTCATCGGCTTCATTAAACTTAAAATGCTGAAATGGTGGAAAGTTTACCTTGACATGACTATCTGCTGTTGTCTTAATGCTTTTCTTGCGACCTGGTGCTAGTGGTATATGATCCCATGTAATTACACGAAATACTATATCAGTTTTGGCAATCGTGTGCCAATCTATAGCATGTTGGTCTTGTTTTGTTTTTATTCCTTGTGCTACTGTGGCTTCATAACTTAGTTTGGCTAACCTATCTGCACGAGCACGTTTTGCTTCAGCAATAGTTTTTTGATTTATTTTGCTGACGCTTGGCAATATTAAATCATATTTTGCATCTTCTGGTGCCAAATATGAACAATATGTATTTTTGCTGGCTGCTATTTCACGCAGCAAGTCTTTGTTTGTTAAGTATTGGTTTCTTTTGGGTGCTATCATGTAATCTATTATATATGGTTATTTTGAAGAAATAAATATTTTTATTGGAGCAAGTATGAGTTTATTTAATTTTTCTCCGCAAAAATTTTATAGTCGCACACCACAGAGTAATCAAACTACAAGAACTAGCAATCCTACTAGTGATGCGGTTATTAATGGTGGAAATGGTATTGTTGTAAACAACGCAGGTTTACCGCAAACAAGTTATACTATACCAGGCACAACTGGATACAGATTGCCTGCACAAAGTTATATTAACTATAGCGTCAATAATCCTACAAGCGGTGGACTACAAACATTAAAAACAAGTTTAGTCAAAACAGCAATTAATAGCTCACTACAAGGTTTAGTATATGGTTTAACTAACGGACCATCTACTGATCCTACTGGTGGGCGACTGCGTGGAACTGGTGTTGCTATAGGCGGCACTAGTCAAGATCAACTGCAAGCGAGCAATAGCGATAGCCATACTGCTTTTCAAGATGATAGTGAAAGTCGTGTTATCATATATGATCAAACAGGACAACTTATAGGCAATAACAACGCTGTGTTAAAACCACTTGAAGAACTTAACGGTGTGTTATTTCCTTATACACCACAAATACAAGTTAATCATCAAGCCAGTTATGATATGATGAACTTGGTGCATACAAATTATACTACGCCTGCTTATCAATACAGTAAAGTAGAAACAATTAATATTACAGCGCAGTTTACAGCAAATTATCCAGCAGAAGCAGAATATGTTATTGCTATGATGCACTTTTTTAGCAGCGCAACCAAAATGTTTTATGGTATTGATCAACTTGCTGGCACGCCACCGCCTGTGTTATTCCTAGATGGTTATGGACCATATACATTTAATCATGTGCCTGTAGTATTAACTAATTTTGATTTTACACTACCAAACGAAGTAGATTATATTAGTTGCACAGTAAAAGGTCAGCGTCAAAAAGTTCCTACTTCACTACAAGTATCTTTAAGTATGGTTCCAACATACAGTCGCAATAAGATTAGTAAGCAATTTGGCTTGGTTGGTTTTGCTAAAGGCGCACTTGTTGGCGGCAACGATAAAACTGGGGGATGGATTTAATGGCGTTTAACACAACTACATATAGTTCTGCTAGCGCATACTATAGCACTCCTAGTTTTGGTAACGGTCAATTTTTAGATTTGCGTATTGATAGGTCAATACCTAAACTGCAAAGCGATATATTGTTTACGATACCGCCGCAACATGAGTATCGTCCTGATTTGTTAGCATATGATTTATATGGCAATCCTACGCTTTGGTGGGTATTTGCGCAACGCAATCCTAATACGTTAATTGATCCACTATGGGATTTTACTGCTAATACTCAAATATATTTGCCAACTAAGGCTACACTGCAAAATGCGTTGGGTATCTAAATGCCAAACAATACATTAAGTCCAACTGGTTTAACGCCACAACAACAATTAGATGCAGCAAATTTACAATTCAAAAATAAAATTAATCAATTTGTAGCAAGCGGCAGCGGCGTTATTAGTAGTGATGATGTTCTAAATGCCAAGACTGCTATATTAAACAGCGGTGCTTATCCAGCACTTGATATAGGAAGTTTTGGTGTATCACAAACCTATGGTCAACCACTAACTGATATTAATGGCAATCCTGTAACTACTTTACCAGAGTTTTTTATTGTAGGTGATGGCAATAGTGGTGCTATAACACCTATACGCAATAACACTTGGAATGGCACACCACTATTGACTAATAGCGGCACAGTAGTATCAAGTGATAATGCAGCACAAATTGCTGCTGCACAAGATGCTGCACAAAGCGCACTACAAATATCACAACAAACTGCTACGCAAAGCAGTGCGGCTGAACTAGTTGCTGCACAAACTGCGCTACAAGCAGCACGAGCACGTGTGGCTGCGCTACAAGCAGAAGCAGATAATACAACGCCTGCGTCTACTGCTCCTACAAGCAGTAGTGGCACAATAGCCGCAAGCGATAACGCAAATACAAAACAAGGATTACAAATTGATCCACAATCTGCTACTGTTGCGGCACAGGTGGCTATTACAGATCAACAGTTAGCCGAGCAAACTGCGGCGGCTGCACTAGCAGTACAAACACAACAAAAAATTACTGCGGATGATGGCACGAATACTGCTGGCAGCAGTGGCAGTGGAACTTCAAGCAGTGCAAGTAGCAGCAACGGTGGCGCAGTTCTTACTGATGCAGTAGCCGTTACTAGCAACACAAAACAACCTACTACAGATGAAGATAATGGTTCTAGTGGCAGCGGCAACGGCAAAACTACTGCAACTGCGCCAGCAACGGACCAAACTGTAACAGGCGGCACTAGTAGTGATGGCACTAGCGGACCTTATGTAAATAATGGCATATATGGCGGCGGTTCTAATAATGGTGCTACTGTAATTACACAAGGCGGTGCACCTAAAAGCGATGGTGTAGGCGGACCTTATATAAACAACGGTAGTTATGGCAACGGCGGCGGCAGCACTGCTATTAAAACAAATAAACTGCATGATTATACAAACTGGACTTATCGTATTTCAATTTATGGCGTGCCACGTGATACAATCAATAAAATTTATTCACATAGTATAAATCCTGGCAACGAATATCTTATTAAACAAGGCGGTATATTTGTAGCAGCAGATGGCGGCGGTGCTAATGAAGACCGCACATATTTTCCTACAGATTTAAGTATTGATAATTTAGAATTAAAAACTATCGTAAACACAAACAGTGGCTTAACACGTGCCACCGATGTTATTACATTAAAATTTGATATCATAGAACCTTATACAGTTAAGTTTTTGGCACAGTTACAAATTATGGCTAAAGCACTAAACCCAGAACCTAATTTTAACTGGGCAAACAGTTTCTTTGTAATGAAGATAGAGTTTTTAGGTTATGATGATAGTGGAAAACCTGTATCACCAGCCACAAATGTTGCAACTGGTCAAGGCGAAGCAATACCAGGCACAACCAAATACATACCTTTTACCTTTGTTCACATCAAGTATACATTAAACAGTAGCGGCGCAATTTATAGTTGCCAAGCAATACCTGCTAATGCAATCGGATTAATTGGTTTATACAACACACTACCTTTTCACGTAGAAGTAAAAGGCAGCACTATTAAAGATTTGTTTAATGGTCAACTTGCTTCTACTACTGAAGTACAAAGTTACAGCACAATTAATGAAGAAAAACAAATTACTAGCACAGTTACAGATAGTGTTGCTGGCAATAATACTATCGTCAAAGCAGGTTTAGCAGAAGCACTTAATGCAAGCGAAGATGAAAAAGTAAAACAAGTTGATAGCAACGGTCAAAAAGTAGGGCAACGATTGGCTAACAGATTTGAGTTTGAGTTTGATCAAGAAATACTTAATGCTAGTATTATTGACCCAACTACATTTAAAGATGCTAGTATAGCAATACAAGGCAAAGATGCTGCTGATGCAAATGTGCGAAAACAAGCATCACTAGGCGTGCTAAAATTAACTACTGACAGCCAAGCATTTCGTGCTGCTAGCGGCACACGCATTACTGATTTTATTGGTAGTATTATTGGTGTTAGTGATTATATGACCAAGCAAAATACTACAAGTAATCATGATAACCAACCAGTTAAAACTTGGAAAATTACACCAGTAATTAATTTTGGCAATATTGATCAAGGCACAGGTTATTATCAAACTACTATTCGTTGGGTTGTTATGCCTTTTGTTACTTACGGTAATGATAATCCTGGTTTTGGACAAGCACCTGTAAATCAAAATCAAATAGTAAAACAATACAAATATTTGTATAGTGGCGATAACCGTGATGTGTTAGATGCCAAAATAGAATATAACATGGCTTTCTTTGAAATACGTAACGGCGTTCCAAACAATTATATTAACAAAGCACAAGACAATACTGGTGCTGGTAATGGTGCAACAAGTGATACACAACTACCAACTTATAATGCTGGCGGTTATGATGCATTTGCTGATTCACGTTTTTTCAAACCAAACTACTATTATGCACGTGGTTTAGCAAATCGACAGCATACTGCTCCTACTGGCGTAAGCGCACAAACTATTGCTGTACAAGAACTTATGGAAAAACTACATGATAATCGTGCAGATATGATACAGTTAGACTTTACGATTGTTGGTGATCCTGATTGGATTAGTCAAGATTACTTTTTAATACATCCTAGTCAAGTAGGACTAGGTAACTATACAGGTCCAAATGGCAGTATTAACTATAACAATCCTGTGTATTTTAACTTTTATTTTTCTACACCAAATAATGATTATGATGATACAACTGGATTATTTGAAAAAAGCAGCACATATAGTCAATTTAGTGGCATCTATCGTGTTGCTGTAGTGACTAGCAACTTTAGTCGTGGTAAATTTACACAAAAACTTTCTAATTATAGAGTGCGTAACCAAGCCCAACAAAACTCTACACCAGTTCGTAGTGATGGCACACCTACTGTTCCTAGCCAAACACTTAATGCTGCTACACGTGGTGGCGAAAGTCCGCAAGCAGAATCACCAACACGCACTGCTGTGGCACCTACAACACAACCATCCAGCAACAGCACTAGCACTCCAAGTGGGACACATGAAGAGGACAGAAACTAATGACTACTGATACACACTTACAAAACAGTCGTAAATCACCTACATGGACTGTGCATGAAAGCGCAGATAATGCTCGTGTTAGTCCTGGTCCTTATGTAGGTATTGTAAAAAACAACAGCGATCCTACACGCAGCGGCAAATTACAAGTTTATATTGCAGAGTTAGGTGGCGATGAAAACAGCGATAGCAGTTGGAAAACAGTTTCATATTGCACACCATTTTATGGACGCACAAATAAAGTTGACAACAAAGATTATGCAGGTCATTCACACAGTTATGGTATGTGGTTTGTGCCACCTGATATTGGTGTTAAGGTGCTATGCACATTTGCGCAAGGTAATCACGAAGTAGGTTTTTGGTTTGCATGCATACCTGATTTCTTAGAAAACTATAATTTACCTGGTATGGCAGGCAAGTTAGATGGCAGCAATCCTGCGCCACAAACTAATGGTCCAGTTGATATATTAACAAAAGCCGATACTGAAAAAATTCCAAACGTGCCTGGCCAATTAGCACATGAATATCAAAAATCTATTTGGGATGCGCAGCATTTAACAACTGATCCTGATCGTGGACCTGGCACATCTAGCAGTATGCGTGAAGCACCATCTAATGTATTTGGTATTTCAACACCTGGTCAACCACTAGACCCTAATGATCCGCAGTATTATACAGAACAACGTGGTAATGATAGTATAAATGAATGGGGTGTGCGTGGTCGCAAAGGCGGTCACACATTCATTATGGATGATGGTGACGCCAAAGGCAATAATCAAATCTACAGACTACGCAGCAGCAAAGGTCATATGATTTTGATGAATGACACTAAAGATTTCATTTATGTAATCAATAGTAAAGGTACAGCATGGGTAGAAATTAATGCTGCTGGCGATATTAATGTGTTTAATCAAGGCACACTAAACATATCTTCTAATGGCGGCATGAATCTAGAAACCAAAGGCGATCTAAAACTACATGGCAAAACAGTTAATATAGTAAGTGATGGCGCATTTAATATGCAAGCCACAGAGTTTAATATGTTAGCAAGCGGTAGTCTTAAAATGACTGCAAAAAGCGATGTGCATGTTGTTGCTAAAAAAAGTTTATATTTAACTGCTAAAAACTGTCTTGAGATACGAGCCGACCAACATATTGATATGGATGCTGCTTGTATTTCACAACAACCTGGCTCAACAAAAAGTGGTAGTGATGCTAGTGGCGCAGAAACACCTAAGAGTATGCCTAGTATTGAGCCATGGAGCGGTCACAACGCACCTACTAATCCACAAAGCCAACCACCACGCGGTAGTCAACAAGGTCTGCCTAGCAGCGGCAGCAGCGGTCCTTATGGTGCTACTAACAATTTTGGTAGCAGTAACGTGCAAGACAGTTATGGACCTATGGCTAATAATATACCGCCTGTGATTTATGCTGCTGGTCTTGCTAATTTCTTTGGTCAAGGTCATAGCAGCGGTGGTTATAGTGGTGGTGTAAGCAACGGCGTGCCTTATCAACAAACTACACAATCAGTTGGTAATACAAGTGGATTGCCATTTGGTGGCGGTATTTCATTTGATGCTGCACGAGTAAGTGAAGGCAACAGCGATCCTAATTATACCACAGGCGAACTACAAAACAATCCAGGCAATTTGACTTATAACGAAAGCGATAAGTTTGCTGTTGGTTTTGCTAATGGTCTAGCAGTTTATGCACGACCAGAAGATGGCATTACACAACTGTGCTTGGAATTTATTAGTTATAATACTAACACTAGCATTCGTGCTATAGATTTAATTGTAAGTTACTTAAATGCTACTAGCGTTAATGATCCAAATGTTCTAGACATGACACGTTATATGTGCAATAATAATGGTTTAAGCAGCAGTAATTATGTAGCACTTAGCGATGCTCTAACGCTGCTAGGTTGGGCTACTAATGTAATATCCTATAATCAAGGTCGTGTGCTGTATAGTTTTGATCAGGTTGTAAATGGTTGTGCTGCTTCACTTGGTATTGATTATGCTACTTTTGTAGGCAGATTGAATAACAGCAGTCTGCCATGGCAAAACAACAATAACAATAGCGGATTTGTAAGTCCTACTAACAGTTCAGTTAATAATAATGGCGCAAGTCCGCTTACACAAATTTTGGGTGGATTAGCACTAGGTGCTGCTGTTGGTGGTATTGTAAATTATCTATCACAATCTAATGGCGGTAATGGTTCGCAGCAATCACAATCAAATGTTATTAGTGTAAGCGATGCTAACGCTGCACGTAGATATCTAGAAGAACATCCTGAAACTGCTAGTGGCACTACATTCAAACTAGCAGATGGTAGTTCCTTTACGCTAGGCGGCGGCAGCGTGCAATTTGCTGATGATAGCAGTGCTGCAACAGTTAATAGCGGTGGTGGTGGCACTAACACTACTACTACTAAGTCTGCTGATGATCCTAGTAGCGTTCCTAGCACAAACACAAACGCTTACACAAGTGAAAGTTCAAATGTTGCTGAACGCAATTTCTTACTATCACAAACTACTAGCAATAGTGCACCAGATACATCATATAAAGCACCACAAACAAGTGAATTAGCAACTGATAATTTGATTAAAACATTAGGTAATAGCGGTAGCACAAATGGAAACGCAAAATCTATACTTTCTATAGGTCCATATCAAGATATTTTGTCAATTGATAATCAAACTGGTGATGTTACACTAGCATCTAAACAGTCAAGTGTTGATACTACACCTAACCGTGATACAGTTCCGTTAACTGATCCTAGCCTACCACCACTAAGTAGTTTTGATGGCGCAAAGCCTGCGCCTAATATTCCACTGCCAACGGCTAGACCTACGGACTTAAATCAAGCACCAATACAAAGTCCACTTCAAGGTCTTGATCCAGCACTGGCTACTGATGCTAGCACTATACCACTTGATCCTGGTATTGCTGCCGCAGCAAGTAATGCAAGATACGAAGCATCGTTAAATGCACCAGCACTCACATACAGCCCACGCACTAATGAAGTTGTGCCGATTACTGGAACTGCGCCTGGTGCTGGTAGTGGCAGCACAGCACCAAGTGGTGGCTCACCTACGCCTGGCGGCAGTGCTGCTAGTGGTGGCAGTGCAAATGGATGTTAAATATTAACATGGCTGTATATAAAGGTTATTCCACAATAAATCGTGATTTTGGTCCTGTTAGTATTAGCGATAATGATTTGATCGTGCAAGATTTCTTGAATCATTTATCTATACGCAAAGGCGAGAAGTTACATAATCCTAACTTTGGCACTATTATTTGGAACAGATTATTTGATCCACTTACGCCAGCACTTAAGTTAGAAATAAAAAATGATATTGATAATTTAATTGCTTATGATCCACGATTTAATATAGTATCACAAACAGTAGTTCAAGAATCACCTGATGGTCGTGGTCTATTGCTAAACTTTTCGCTAAGTTTTGCAACTGACAATAAAATTGCAGACCTACAAGTGCTGTTTGACAAGAGTTCAAATAAACTATATGTAGTATAATATCAGCACTTTATTAAACAAATAAATATTATTAATGGCTACAAACACTCGTCAAAGTAATATCTTCGCAGCAGAAGATTGGAAAAAAATTTATACTACTTTCAGCAACGCTGACTTTCAAAGTTATGACTTTGAAACGCTGCGCAAGGTTATGGTTGATTATATCAAAACCTATTACAGCGAAGACTTTAATGATTTTATTGAAAGCAGCGAATATGTAGCACTACTAGATTTAATTGCATTTATGGGTCAAAGCGTTGCTTTCCGCACAGACTTAAATGCTCGTGAAAATTTTCTTGATACAGCAGAACGTCGTGATAGTGTTCTTAAACTTGTAAAACAATTAAATTATGTGCCTAACCGCAACGTTGCTGCTAGTGGCTTGCTTAAAATTATAAGCATTAATACCAGTGAAAACATTTTTGATATTAACGGTGCTAACCTAAGTCGTGTTGCTGTAAATTGGAATGACCCAAACAATCCTAATTGGGTAAGCCAATTTACACAAATCATGAATGCGGCTATTAGCAAATCAACTAAAATTGGCAAACCTTATGCTAGCAAAACTATTAATGGTATTAAAACAGAACAATATAATATTGCTGTGCCTAATACTATTCTACCGCTGTTTAGTTTTGCTAATGTTATTAATGATGTGCCTACAAGTTTTGAGGTTGTTAGTGCTAATATCTTAAACACAGATACTATTAGCGAATATGATCCTGGCAATCGTGGTCAGTTTGGTATCATTTATCAAAATGATAGTCGTGGTAATGCTAGTGCAAATACAGGTTTCTTTATTCACTTCAAGCAAGGCTCACTAAATTCTACTGATTTTATTATTACAGAAAAAGTTGCTAATCGTGTATTTGGTATTGATGTTCAAAATATTAATAACAGCGATGTTTGGTTATATGAAATTACTAATGGTTCTATAGGTAACGAATGGACAAAGGTGCCTGCTATTGCTGGCAGCAGCGCAATTTATAACAGCCTAGCACGCAGCGTTCGCACAATTTATAGTGTTAATACACGCATCAACGATCAAATTGATTTGATATTTGGCGATGGCAGTTTTGCTGATATTCCATATGGCACTTATCGTGCTTACTATCGTGTTAGTAATGGATTGACTTATCGTATCACACCTAGTGATATGAGCAGCGTAAATGTTGCTATACCTTATATTGATAGTAGTGGCAAGCCACAAACACTTACACTTAATGTAAGTCTTCAATATACAGTAAGCAATAGTTCACGCCGTGATTTAACAAGTGAAATCAAACAAAAAGCACCACAGGCTTATTACACACAAAACCGCATGGTAAATGGTGAAGATTATAACACACTACCATATACAAATTACAGCGATATTGTTAAAGTAAAAAGTGTAAATCGTTTTGCTAGTGGCGTAAGTCGTGGTTTAGATATTGTTGATCCTACTGGCAAATATACTTCTACTGATTTATATGGTCGTGATGGTGTATTTTATAAAAACAGTTATACACAAACACTTAATTTCACTTATAACAGTCGTAATGATATTATTAGTGTAATTAATAATCAGATTCTACCAATCATTCAAAACTTTCCTATGCGTCATTTCTACTATGAGAATTATACGCCACTGGATTTTACAACGATTGAACCTACTATTTGGAATCGCAGCACAAATGATACTGTAACTAGCACAGGTTTCTTCCTAGACCCAAATAATTTAAGTAATGGTCCGCAGCAAATTGGCAACAGCACAGCAAACTATCGCAAGTTTTTACAGATTGGCAGTTTGATTAAGTTTGTGCCGCCAAGTGGTTATTATTTTGATGCTAGCAATACACTTGTTGCTGGCACTCCTACACTTAGCAGCGATAAGATGCATATCTGGGCTTCAATACAAAATATCGTAGGCACAGGTGCTACTACTGTGTTGGTTGCTGGTCGCAATATTGGTGCAGTTACACTAAGTGAAAACATACCTAGTAATGCTATTGTAAGTTCAGTTTATGCGCCATTTGCTACTAACTTCTTATCTACTACTGTGTCTACACTTATCACTTATATACTTTCTAAAACACAGTTTGCACTCATTTATGATTATAACAAAACTGCTGGCGTTAATGACCCGTGGACAATTATACCTTATAGCAGCGTAGATAGTGTTGATCCATTTAATTTAATCACACAATACAGCAACAGCGATAGCAGTTGGATATTACTGTTCACTACAGACAATATAAAATATACTGTAACTTATCGCCAACTTGACTTTGTATTTGGCAGCGCATCACAAGTAGCATTTATTACAACTACGCCACAACTTGTTTATGATGCTGCTACAAATACACTAGTGCGTGATACTGTGCGACTACCCACTATTAACAGCAATTTAGCAAGTGAAGTTGTGCTAAATGTTTATAAAAACTACACTACCAGTGATGGTTATAATGATAGCACACAAGTTTATGTAACTTATCCTATTAGCAATACTAGTGGTTTGCCTACTGATCCACAAATTTTTAGTGAAGTATCTACGGTTGCTAGCAACCTTGTGTTTTATAGTCAATATGTAGATACCGATAATCTGCTGCGTTATAAACTGGTTCCTACTGGCGGCATTGTAGCACTTTACCACACTTATACAGATATTAACTATGTGCGCAACAATTATACTAGCGGCACAGTATTCTATGCGCTGGTTGATCAGATTTTTTATCAAATCCAAAGTATAAATGGTATTGCTACAATTGTTAATGTAAACACAAAATATCGTGTATATTATGGTCGCCAAAACTTAATTTTTGAATATCAACATAATGCAGAAAATACTCGTCGTTTAGACCCTGCTGCTACAAACTTAATTGATTCTTATATTCTTACTCGTTCTTATGATGAAAGTTATCGTAACTATGTGTATGATAATACTGGCACAGTTGCTAAACCTGCTGATTTAGATACAGTTCAATTGAATAACAGTTATAGTGGATTGTTCAATTATAAGATGCTTAGTGATGAACTTGTGCTAAATGCTGGCGTATATAAGTTGTTGTTTGGTGCAAAAGCAGATGTAATGCTACAAGCAAATTTTCAAGTAGTTAAAAATGTAACAACTACACTAAGTGATACAGAAATCAAGAGTAAAGTAATTGATACTATTAACTCATATTTTAGTTTAGATAATTGGGATTTTGGTGATACATTCTACTTTAGTGAATTGGCTGCTTATCTGCATCAACAGTTAAGTGATTATATCAGCAGCGTTATACTGCTGCCTGTAAGCGCACAAAGTTATTTTGGTAGTTTATATGAAATACGTTGCCAACCTAATGAAATTTTCTTAAGTGCAGCAACAGTCGATAATGTTCAAATTGTTCAAAGTGTTCTAAGTGGTATCAATAGCGCAGGCTTACCGCTTTATCAGGGTTATTAATAAATGGCAAATAGTCGTAAGAGTATAAATTTTCTACCAAAAGCATTCCAAACTTTAGGCAATCAACGTTTTCTTAATGCCACAGTTGATCCGCTTATACAAGAACCACAACTTAAAAAAATGTATGGTTATATTGGTCAGCAAGATCAAAGCCCTGTTTACAATACTAGTGATTATTATATTAATGAAAATGATAGTTATAGTCAGTTTTATCAGTTAGAGCCAGGCGTTGTTATTAACAAGCGTCAGTTAGGCACAAACACTTATAAAGTTAATAATGTTTACAACTATATTGATATTCTGAATCAAATTAGCAGCGATGGCGGATTAAACAACAATCATGATAGATTGTTTACAAATCGTTATTACAGTTATAATGGTTTTATTGATCTAGACAAGTTAACAAACTATCGTCAATACTATTGGGTGCCAGGTGGACCGCTTACTGTTGATGTTACTGCAAATAATACTAATACTGTAAATGATTTTTATATTCATCGCAACAGTTATATTACTAATAATGAAACAGAACTTCAAAGCGCATCACTAGGTCAAACAGGTTTTGCCGTTGATGGCTATAATAATACTGTAAATCCTACTATCACACTTGATCGTGGCGGCAGTTATAATTTTCATGTTAATCAAAGCACTAATTTTTGGATTCAAACCGAAACAGGTGTTAGTGGAACAAGCACAGTTCAAAACAACATTTCAACACGCGATGTGCTAGGTGTATCAAACAACGGTTCAGGTAGTGGCACTATTACATTTACTGTGCCGCTGCGCACAGCACAAGATTATTTGATTAACTATCCTACTATTTCACAAAATGTCGATATTATTGTAGATAACATTACCTATGACCAAATGCAAGGGGTGAATTACGATAACTTTATTCTGCAATATGCACTTGATGGCGTGCGTGCATTTGATGGAAAGTTTATAGTCTTTACTTCACTTACTGGCTTTACTGATGTAGACGCTACACAATATCATGGCGTATGGCAAGTCAACGTGCAAAGTGACAGAACTATGCACTTAACTTATATTGCTGATTGGGCTAACCTATCAAAAGTTTTTGTAAGTCAAGGCGATGTGTATGGTCACGTGTTTGTTTACAAAGATCAACTAGGAACTATTACTAAGTTCCCTACACTTAGCGCAGCACAAGATGTGTTGTATTACTGCGATGGCAGCAATCCACTTGTATATGGAACTATACAATTGGTTGATCCTACACCAAATAGTTTGTTAAATGTTAATGATATCATAGGTCGTGACTACTATACAAGTCCTAATGGCGTACAATTTACAAGTGGTTTGAAAGTAAAGTTTACTGGTCTTGTTGTGCCTAATGAATATCTTAATAATGAATATATTGTTGAAGGCGTGGGCAGCAGTATTAAGTTAATAAAATATAACGAGTTAGTTACACCTGAAATCATTAATACAAATCTAGGTAGTAGCTTTGGTAATAGTCGTGGCTATGATGCTAGCGGCACAGGATATGATGGCACTAGCAACAGTCCAGAAGAAAAAGATTATATTACTATTAACCGTGCTAGTGTTGATGGCAATAGTTGGAGCCGCAATAATCGTTGGTTCCACCGTGATGTGTTGCAAGCCGCAGCAAATTATAATAATGTAAGTTATAGTTTTGATGCTACTTCACAAGCAAAACGCCCTATTGTAGAATTTTTACCTAACTTAAAATTGTTTAATTACGGCACCAATTATCGTGGTAGTATTACATGTGCTGATAGCACTACTACAAGTCCGCTGTCACAGGTAGAAGGTTTAAACAGTTATGCTATAAAGACAAATAATGTCTACAACAGCGATGGAATACAGTTGCTAAATGATGTAACTGTGCTATTCAAAAATGCAAGCGATCCTACTATTCGTTCTACACTTTATCGTGTGCAGAATAACAAAACACGTGCTAGCGCAACATATAGTTATAACACATATTCTTTTAGTGCTAGTGGCAGCAAAACGCTTTATATTAACAATCTAGGCAGTTTGGCTATTGGTCAGCATGTGACTGGCGTTGGCATACCGCAAAACACTACAATCGTTTCTATTGATACTGTTAATGTTAACGTTACTATTAGTAATGCAATTACTAGTGATATTCCTAGTGGCAATAATATTAATTTTGATAATTCATATGACCAAGTTCATCTAGTGCCTATCAAAAGTTTTGTTGATGGCGATACTATTATTGTTATGGAAGGTCTAGTTGATCAAGGCAATATGTATTATTACTACAACAACTATTGGCATTTAGCACAAGTTCGCAATAGTCGTCCGCAGTTTCCGCTGTTTGATATCATAGATTCAAACGGTATTAGTTTAAGCAATACAACAAATTATCCAAGTTCAAACTTTGCTGGCAATCAATTATTTGGTTATAAAATTGGCAGCGGCACACGTGATAGCGAACTAGGTTTTGCACTTACATATAAAAGTATTGGCAATCTAGGTGATATTGTTTTTGAAAACTTCTATGAAACTGATACATTTGATTACAACTTAAATCAAGTTGACCAAGTTCGTAATATCAACAGCGGCTATGCTGCTGTTATATCTAGTTGGAATAATTATAGTTTTGCTAATGGTTGGTATCGTGTAAGTGATAAAAGCAAACAGTATATTGCGCAATCTTTCACAACAACCGCCGTATCAATAAACAATTTTGACCTTAAGACTGTGTATTCTAATAGTTTTTATGAAACAAATTTGTTTGTTTATGTTAATGGTATACTGCAACCTATTACTAATTATAAACTTACTACAAATAACACAACTTCTGTGCTAGTGTTTAACAACGATCTGGCTGTAGGTGATCGTGTATTTGTTAAGATTTATGGCACTACACAAAACTATAACACAACTTATACTATGCCAAAAAATCTCACTAATAACAGTGAGAACACAGAATTTTCTACTATTACACTAGGACAGTTACGCAACCACTTAATTGAAATTGGTGAAAATTTATTGAATTTAAGTGGTGAACCCGCAGGCGCAAACAACTTCCGTGATCTTAATTTTAATTATGTTGGTGGCAAGTTGCTGCAACACAGTGCTTCACTAAGACCTGCTGCGCTGTTGTTTGCTAATCAAGATGTAGACCCTATTCAAATACTACGTTATGCAACCGATAGTTATGTAAATTTCAAAAACCAATTGATGTCATATATCAATAACACACAGTTTACAGATACAACAAATTACAGTGCGTGTTTAGATTTAGTTCTTAAAAACTTTACTGATCTAGCCAACAGCGGTGCGCCATTCTACTATACAGATATGATTGCTAGCGGCAGCAATTACACTAGTAATTCATATACAGTATCAAACACAAACTATCGCAGATATAACTTAATCTACAACTTAAATGATGACATAAAAGGTTATCGTAGTTTGTTAGTATATCTAAACGGTGTTCTACTATTAAAAAATATAGATTATACTATTGAATCAACTGTTGTTGCTATCAGTAAAAATGTTACTTTAAACCGTAATGATGTTATTACAATTGTAGAGTATGAATCAACACTTGGATGTAATGTGCCAGCAACACCTACAAAACTAGGCATATATCCTAAGTTTGAACCGCAGATAGTTACTGATAACACTTATATTACTCCTACAATTACAGTAGTAGGTCATGATGGCAGCATTAGCGTAGGTTATGGTGATTATCGTGATAATATTCTTCTTGAATTTGAAAAGCGCGTATTCAATAACATTACTACTACATATGCAGATGATAGTGACGTAGACCTTAGTGCTACTGTGCCTGGCGCATTCCGCAAAACTGACTATACTATTACAGAGTGGACACAGTTGCTTGCGCCTGAATTTTTACGTTGGTCAAACAGCAATAGCGTTGATATTTTTACAAATAATACTGCAAATGAAAATCGTTTTACTTGGAATTATAGCAGCGGTGTAGATAATCTTTTCTATAGCAGCGTGCCTGGCAACTGGCGCGCTATCTACAAATATTTTTATGATACTGACAGACCGCACACTAATCCTTGGGAAATGCTAGGTTTTACATTTAAGCCAAGTTGGTGGGATTTGCGTTATGGACCAGCACCATACAGCAGCGCAAATAATGTGCTATGGGGTGATCTAGAATTAGGTTTTGTATATGGCGGTAATCCACTTGCTAGTTATGTAAATCCACGCTATACACGACCAGGTTTAAGCAAAATTATACCTGTTGATGAACATGGTAATTTGCTATCACCTATACAAGTTTTAGTTACAAATTACGATGCTAATAATGCTACCCAAAATTGGGTAGTAGGCGACCAAGGACCAGCAGAAACTGCATGGCGTCGTAGCAGCAGTTATCCATTTGCTGTTATGATTGCATGGTGTTTGGCTAGACCAGCAGAATGGTGTGCGTTAAAGTATAATACACGTGATTTAACTTATAATAGCAAACTTAATCAATTTATTAACAGCACAACTAATAATCGTCAGTTTAATTTTGCGGTTACTGATGCTACCAGTTATATACCTGGCTTTAACGTATTGCTGCGTGATTATCTTACTAGTAATAACCTCGATGTAACAGAAAATTGGTTAAATGTAGTAGCAAATAGCACATTTAACTTAGTTTATAAAATGGGTGCTTTTACAGACAAAAGTTATCTAAACATCGTGGCTGATCAAGTTAGTCCGCAAAGCACTAACAGCAGTGTTATAATTCCACAAGAAAATTATCGCATAGCAGTTACAAAAAGCGCACCTATTAGTCGTGCTGTGTATAGCGCAGTAATTGTGCAGAAAGTAACTAATGGTTATCAGATTAGTGGTTTTGATCGTGAGCGTCCTTATTTTATTACTGTTCCTAGTTTAGTAAACAACAATAATTATGGCATTACTGTAGGCAGCGAAACTGCTATAGTATATCTAGATAGTTCAACTGGATTAATCACATATCCATATGGTACTATTTTTAGCACACAACAACAAGTCGTAGACTTTTTGGTAAGTTATGGTCGTTACCTAGAATCACAAGGGTTTTCATTTAATGATATGTTAGGTGATAATACTACAAAAAGTGATTGGGTTCTAGCAGCAAAAGAATTTTTATTTTGGAATCAACAAAACTGGGGCGGCGATACTATCATCTCGCTAACACCAGCAGGCATTAATATTAACTTTACTACACAGTTTGGTGCTATTGATAAACTTACCAATACCAATAGCTATACAAAAGTTATTGACAGCGATAACATTACGCTTACTGGTCGTGATTATCGTGTGTATCGTGATGGCAACAACTTTACGCTTACACTTAAAAATACACAAAAAGGCATACATCTGTTAGATTTGATAGTTGTGCAGTATGAGCATACTATTATCTTTGATAACAATACAGTTTTTAATGATGTGCTGTATGATGAACAAGTTGGCAGTCGTCAATTTAGATTGCGTATCAGCGGCAGTAAAACTGCTAACTGGGATGGTTCGCTTACTGCGCCTGGTTTCTTTGTTAATGTTACCCAAGTTCCTGAATGGCAATCATATACCGACTACTACACAGGCGATATAGTTTTGTTCAAAGGCAAGTATTATGCTGCGCAAAACTTCTTGCCTGGTTCACAGTTCTTTAAGAGCAGCGACTGGTATGAAATTAATGGCAACTTGCTAAGCAAGAATTTAATACCTAACATGGCAAGTGGTGCTGCGCAGTTCATTAACTTCCATAATCCTGATGCTATTGATTTGAATAGTGCTGCCGATGCGCTTAGCAAAAGTGAAACAGGATTCACACCACGTCAATACTTTACTGATTTAGGTTTAGATATTACAACACAATACAAATTCTATCTTGGTATGATTGCACAAAAAGGCACACAAAGTGTGTTTAATGCTTATCTACGCAATCAACAAAGTCGTATTGATAGCTATATCACGCTTAACGAACAGTGGGCAATTAAGTTAGACAATTATGGCGGCACTAGTAATGTTGATAAACTAGAGTTTAATATTGGCAACAGCAAAACTATTAATAACAACTACTTGTTTGAATTTGCAAATAGCGGTGATGCAAGTCGTAGCGATCTAAACACAGTTAAGCCTAATGACCTGCTATATGTGCCATCTACATATACGCCAAATATTTTTGCTGCTAGCGAATATAACCCTAATATTATTGATACTGCTGGTCCTGTTAATATTAATGATATAAGCGCAAGTGTATTTGATATTAATAAGATTTTCAATATCAGTTCGCTATCACCACAACTTTATGAAAGCAGCAAGATTTGGATTGCTAGTGATAATGCAAACCGTTGGGGCGTGTATCGTCTTAGCCAAACCAATAATATTGCTATTACTGGCGTGTCACAAGTTTCACCAAGCGAATTACAATTTACAGCAAGCGGACCACACTATCTTGCACAATATGATTATGTGCTGCTGAATAATGGCAAGTTAATTGCTAGCAACAGCACAACTAACGTAACTGATTTAAGTGGTTTCTATCGTGTAAGCGCCGTAACTAATAACACATTTAATGTGCGTATCACTAATAATACTACTGTAGGTAACGGTCCTCTAAATGCAATAGTATATAAACTAACTAACATTAGATTTACAACTGGCGTTGATTTTTCAAACTATGTGCCTGCACGTGGTTGGTTTAATAATGAGATAGTTTATATTGATAACGGTTCAAACGGTTATAATGTTATACAAAATACAAATAACTGGAACTATAATCAACTTAAAAGTCCTGTATTCACACAACCTAGTGATAACTTTGGCAGCAGCATTAAAATTAATAGCACACAAGGGTTTGCGCTTGTAGGCAGCACTAATAAAAATACAACAGGTAGTGCTTATGTTTATACCAAGCGTCAAGACAATACTTGGCAAGAAATTGGTATTTTATCACCAGATAGCAGAATTGGTGGTTTTGGTGCTAATGTTGACATCAACAATAATAATATTGGATTTATTAGCGCACCAACAAACTTAAAAGGCATGGTTTATGTAGCAAACGTTAATAGTCAACAAATTGCTGCACGTCAAATCATACACTATGATAATCTTTATGTGCTAAGTGCTGGCTTTACACAAAGTAATGCTTACTTACTTGTTGCAAATGTTACTACATTTGATAGCACAGCAAATATTGCGGCCAGCGCAAATTATAGCCTATCAAACTTTGCTAATGGTATGATTGTAGCAGTGCCTGGCGCTACTACAACTGTTACGATAGCAAACATATCAACTGGATATCCATACAATAAAATTGGTTTAACTGCTAATCTAGCATCACAAGGCGTTTCAATTTCTGGCGGAACCAAAATCGCTATCTATCCAAATGTCAATCCTAGCAGTTCTTTTGGCTATTCAATTAGCGCAAGTAAAGACAGCAATTGGTTGTTTATCGGTGAACCTGCAACTAATAGTGTATATGCATACAAATATACAAATGTATCACCAACTACTACTACACGTATAGGTGATGGCAGCACAACTGCATTTACATATCCAGCAGGCGTGCCAACTGGATTAGTGGCTAATGATTTGCAAGTTTATGTAAATGGCGTGCTGCAAGTTCCAAACTTAGATTATATTCGTGCTCCAGGCCAAGATGTAGTGCTATTTGATGTAGCACCGCCACTTAATGCTACTATTACTATAAATTATACTCCTTATTATCAAGAAGCAAATAGAATTATCACAAGCGATGCTAATGCAAGTAGTTTTGGAAGTAGCGTAAGCACAAATTATGATGGAACTGTAGTAGCAGTGGGTGCTCCAAACAGCACAGCAATCTTTAGTTCTACTATTACTAGCAGCGGTAAAACATATGTGTTTGAACGCACAAGTGAAATCTTTACTGCAAATGGCAGCACCAATAATTTTAGTTTAAGCAACGCTTTTGCTAATAGTGCTACAATCACTACTCCATATTTGACTAGTCGTCCAACTGTAACAGTAGACGGTGTTATTGCTGCTTTCAGTATGGATTATGTGAATAATATTGTTACACTTGCCACCACACCTACAAATGGCGCAAAAGTCACAGTTGCAACTAACCAATTTGTTCAAACACTAGTAGCAAATACAGATGCTGCACAACAAAACAGCAGTCTTGGAACAAAAGTTGTGCTTAGCGCCGATGGTAACAGATTGTTTAGTGCTGCGGTTGGCTATGGTTTAGGCAACAATCAAAATGGTGTAATCTACTATTATGTTAACACTTCAAAAAAATACAGAACTATTACTGGCTCAGCCAATAGTTTTGTGCTAAGTGCTAATAGTTCGCTGCGTATTAATAATTACCTTGTTAAATTTGGTGCAGACACGCCACAAGTGGCTGTGCAACGTATTAATAGTGCGAGCATTCCATATGTAACTGCAAATCTGCTTGCTAATGGCTCAATTACTATTAGCGATAGCGATATGACATCAAAGTTAAGTTTGCGAAACGAAGTTGGTGATCCGCTTGGTGTCATGGGATTAAACCAGTGGCTTAGTGTTCAACGTATAGTAAATCCTGTATCACAGGACATTGCTCGTTTTGGTGAAAACATGAGTATTAGTCCTGATGGCAATACGCTTGTAGTAGGCAGCACACTTTCTAATACTAAAACTACTGTTACATTTGATAATAATACTACAATATTTGATAATGGTGGATTGCGTTATCGTGATACAGTTTATAAATCAGGTGCAGCACATATTTATGAATATCAAGCATTAGCAAGCGAAAGTCCTAGTGTTGTAGGAGCATTTGCTTATGGTACGCTGCTTAATGACTCTAATGCACATAGTTATGATCGTTATGCTAGTGGTATTGATATTAACAATAACTTTATTATGGTAGGTGCGCCACAAGCATATGTGTTAAACAATAGCACAGGTGCTATGTATGTGTATTACAATAAGAATGCACAACCAATATGGCAAACTATTCGCAGCGATGGCAACGATTTTGATAGCAGAAAAGTAAATCGTGTGTATATCTATAACAGCACAACAGCAAAACTAATTGCTGATTTGCCAGTATATGATTTAACACATGGCATACTGCCTGATAATGCAGAAGAATATATTGATTATGTTATCAATTATGATCCATCAGTTTATAATGTAGTTCCTACTGCAACAAGTTTTAGTTATAATCGTAACAGCGCATGGGGCAAAGAAAAAGTAGGCAAATTATGGTGGGATATCAATAGTATCAAATACTATGATAATACACAAGGCGATAATCTACAAAAGTTTAGTTATTATGGTCTAGCATTTCCTGGCAGTCGTGTTAAGATTTATGAGTGGATTGAAAGCGATGTTCAACCAAAAGATTATGTAGGCAGCAACGCAGCCAACACGCCACTTTATACTATTAATGATGTATATACTGCACGCACAGACATAGATGAAAAAACAGGACAACCTGTTACAAAGTATTATTTCTGGGTGTTAAACAGCGTGTTAAGCAACAGCACACGACCTAGTGCTTATGAATTACAAAATATACTTTCAAGTCCAAAGAATAGTGGTCAGCCATTTGCGGCTGTTGTAAGCAGTAATGCAATAGGACTGTTTAATATTCAAGACTTAACTAGTATTGATACAAATTGTGTGATTGAATACAAGAAAGACCTTAAATCACAACTTGTTCATAGTGAATGGACGTTGTTTGATGATGGTAGTGATCTTGGCGTTGCGCGTGAGTTCTTAGATAAACTTAAAGACAGTTTAGGTGGTCAGGATGTAAGCGGTCGTATCGTGCCTAATCCTAATTTACCTATTGCTCAAAAATATGGTTACGATGTTATTAAGCGTCAAACCTTCTTCAAAGATCAATATACAGCAAGAAAACTATATTGTGAAAATATTAATGAAGTCTTTACACAATATCCTATTGTTCTTACTCGTAGCGATGCTATCACATTCTTGAATGATTATGATCCGTTGCCTACGCCTGACCAATATGTCAAAAGTGTTGCTAACATTACTGAACTTGGTTATTTGGATGTAAATTATTATCATAATAACGATCAAGTGCTAGTAGTTAATGATTCTACAAACTATAATAGTGGTTGGAGTTTGTATAAACTAGTGGTTAATAGCACAGTTAATACTAGAATCTGGCAGTTAGTTCGTGTTCAAACATATGATTTGCGTAATTATTGGAGTTATGCAGATTGGTATAGCCCTGAATATAATTCACAATTTCCAATTACGCATACAGTCAATACTGAACTGGATATTGCAAACCTAACACTTAATGTTAATGACATTATCTATATTCAAACCAGCAATAATGGCGGCTGGAAGCAAGTTTTAGTTACACAGAATAATCTAAATCTGTTAGCACAACAAAATGCTACGATTAAACTTAATGCTAATTTGTATGACCTTAACAATAGTGGTTTAGGTTTCCAAACCAGTAGTTTCCAAAACGTTGGTTTTGACAGCGATAATGGTATTGAGTTTAGAAAAATATTTGATGTAATCAAAGATCATATCTTAATCGCAGATTTCAGAAGCAATTTCAAAGATGCTATTAAACTTATGATTAATACTATGGCAACACAACATCAGCAAACAGATTGGTTAATGAAGACTAGTCTTGTTGATTTGTATCATCGTGTGCGTGGACTAGACCAATTACCAGTTTATCTGCCACAGCCTGAAAATACAGTTGTTAATTTCTTTAACGAAGTCAAACCATTCCATACCAAACTTAAACAGTATATTGCAAAATATGATAATAGTAATGCAGTTGATATTAACTATAATCGTATTACAGACTTTGATTTGCAACCATATAAAAATAGTGTGACTAAAACTTATCGCAGTCCACAACTTGGTAATAGTTTAGATACTTCTGCTTTTACTAATGCTGTTTATCAACCTTGGTTGACAAACCATACATTTAGTGTTGAGCGTATTGATACTATAAATGGTGGCGTGGGTTATGATGCATCTACAACAGTAACTATTGTTGGTGATGGTGTTGGGGCTACAGCACGCGCTACAATACTTAACGGCAGCATATACACTATTCAAATGCTTACAAACGGCACAAGTTATACATATGCAAAAGTTCAAATCTATGGCGTAGGTAGCGGCGCAAGTGCAACAGCAATACTAGGTCAAAGTTTAGCACGTAGTATGACTACATTTGTAAAATATGATCGTTATCAATATTTCCAAAATATAAGTGATTGGGCTGCTAACACTGCTTATGCGATTGATAGCGTTATTGTTTATGCTGCTGAACCTTACAGAACTGTAGTAAATCATACAAGCACAAGCACATTTGATGCTACTAAGTTTGTGCCACTGCGTGTAAAAGTCTGGTATCCACTAACGCAATATGCAGCAAATGATATTGTAGTTTATAAGAACACAAGTTATAAAGTCACTGTAGAGTTTACTAGTGGTTTGCTGTTTGATACAAATAACTTAACAAGTTATAACGGTCTTTGGTTAGATAATGCTTGTGACCGTATTTGGGCTTATTATGCGCCTACTAGCGGTATGGTTGGTCGTGATTTATCACAACTTATGACTGGTATTACATATAGCGGCAATCAAATAATTGGTCCTAACTTTAATCAAGAACCAGGCTATGATGTCAATAATTATGATTATATTCCATATGATTATAGCACCAAGAATGTTGAAAACGTAATTGACATTTTTGGTAATCAAGCCGAAGATACCTATATCCAAAGTTTCTTTACTGATAGCGGATTAGGTTTGCGTCCAGAAGATATTAATATTTTAGGTGGAGATTTTTATGATGCTTATAGCAGTCACGCACCAGAAGAATTAATACCTGGTCAAGTTCTAGATACGCTTGATATCCGTGTCAAAACTCTTCCTAGTATTAATGGTGGTCCTGATATTAAAATCTTCACATATGTATATCAAGGCAATAAGTCAATTGTTTTTGATCCAAATGTTACTGGTGTTTCTTATCCTGTAGGTGGCATAGAAAAGTTTTATGTTATTGATGCAAACTTTGGTCCTATTGCCGAAGGCGTTGATTATACAGTTAACTACCAAAATAAAACTATTAACTTGAATTATAACCCGATCAAAGGCGATGCAATTTATATCTTGATGATTGGTTCTAATGGTAAAAATCCTGTATTTGATATTGACGTAGTAGGCGATGGCGTTACTACTGATTTTGAAATATTTGATTTTACTCTTAATAGCGTAGAGCAAGCATATGTAAAGGTTAATGGCAGCGTAGTTTCAAATTATAGTTTAGTAAACAAATTACTAAATGGTAAAACTGTTCTAACAGTAAGATTTGCTACTCCACCAAATAGTGGTGATTTTATACAAATTCACTTATATAACCTTGCGCTAGGCACACGTGCTTATAGCGAATGGTATGAACAAACATTCTATATTACAACACCGAGTTATCCTGGCACTTATAATTTCACGCTACAAAATCCTGAAATTTATGTGCAACCTTATAGTGCATATCCTATTGTAAGATTAAACGGTAGTGATTTGAAACCACCACAGCAAACTTATATTGTAGCAGATGGCGTAAGTTCAAGTTACAGCATGAGCAGCGATTGGGTAGAAAATATCTCAATAATCACAAATAGCGAAATTATTGTTACTGTTAATAATGTAGTGCAAGTTCAAGGTATTGATTATACCATTTATCATGATCCTACAAATACAGTTATGCCTGTAATAAACTTTACTGCTGTGCCTACTACCAATAGTTTAATCGTTATTAGCGATAGCAGTCAAAGTGATTTTAAGATTTATGATGGCGTTAACTTGTGGATTAATCAAAAAGTCAACATACTTTCTAACAGCATATTAACTGTGCTTACACAAGGCAACCATGATGTAAATCAACAATATACTCATCTGTATAGCGGCAGCACACAAAGCCTATCTATCATAGACTTAGGTTTAGATGGTCTTGGTATTGATACTACAGGTTTTGACTTTAATACTAGCAACGTAATTGGTCAAGCATATTATAATCTACCTACAAGCGTTACAAACATTAATCAACTTTATGTAACTCTGACACAACCAGGTGCAACAGGTGGTAAGATTCTTTTACCTTATCAAGATTATAAACTAGTGACACCAACTATTATTACTCTTGATCCTAATCTAAACGTAACTGCTAGTAGTTTAGTAACTGTGCGTATATTTGGTTCACCGATTCGTGAAAGAACAATAGAGTTTAGAATTTTCAAAGATATGCGTGATGTTGTGCGTTATTATGCTGTAAAATCTACTATACCTGTGCTTACACGAGATTTGAATAAGTCAGATGCTTACATTTATGTTGATGATGTTAATTTGATTCAAAACAGTTCGCTAAGAGAAAATGATTTTGGCGTAGTGCTTATAAATGGTGAACGTATAGCATTTGGATTTATTGATTATGCTAATAACAGACTAGGCAATATACGTCGTGGTATTGCTGGCACAGGTATTCCACAAACTCATCAATTAGGAACACGTGTGATTGATAGTGGCAGTTCGCTTGAAATTCCTAATACACGTGAAACTTTAACAAAAATTGGTTATGCAACATATATTACAAACGGCAAAACAAATACTCTACTGCCAGCAAATTCATATGTTCGTCAGGGACAACTGCTAACTAATATAGGTGAAAGTATATTCACAAGCAATACCAATTATGCACAGTTTATTAGGTCACAAAAATGAAAAAACCAACACAAATTCAACCAATAAATAATAATAGTAATGGAAATAAAGAAATGAAGCAACCTAATGAAAATAGTGGTATTGCACTAAGTGGTCATATTAAAATTTATGATCCTAATAGTGGCGAAGTTTTTGTAAACAAGCGCAACGCTATCCATTATGAAAATTTTTCATTCGCACTTGCTCAAAGCATTAGTAATGCAGGTCAAGGTTGGATTAGTGAAATGGCGTTTGGTAATGGCGGAACTAGTGTTGATCCAACAGGCGTTATTACATATTTGCCTACAAATACAACAGGCAGTAACAGCGCACTATACAATCAAACTTATTATAAAGTAGTTGATAATTACAGTAATTATAATACTGATCCTACACGCAACAACATTAGCATTCGCCATACAAGCGGCACGGTTTATAGTGATGTGTTTGTTACATGCACACTAGATTATGGTGAGCCTAGCGGACAACAAGCATTTGATAATAGCACTAACATTAATGATGTTTTTGTGTTTGATGAATTAGGACTTAAAACTTGGAACGGCAGCACTGTTGATCAAGGTAATTTGTTAACACATGTTATTTTTCACCCGATTCAAAAAAGTCTGAATCGACTAATACAAATTGATTATACAATTCGTATTCAAACACTTACTAACTTAACTTCACAGGTATAACTATGACTTTTTATGTAAATTATACAAATGGTGCAAATCTGACTGCTATAAGTGATGGTACTATTAATACCACTAGCACTAGCATAACACTTATTGGTAAGAATTTTCCTACATATGGTCAAATATTAAACCAAGATTTGGTTAGTATGCTTGAGAATTTTTCTAATAATAGCAGTCCAAATGCACCACTTGTAGGTCAAATATGGTACGATAGCGGAAATAATGTATTAAAGTATTATCGCAGCGGCGCATCAAGCAATTATTGGCAAAATATAGCCAATATTCTTTATAGCAGCACTACACCTACAAGTCCGCAACAAAATGATTTATGGTGGGACAGTGCTAACCAACAGTTAAAATATTATGATCAACTATCTTGGATTACTGTTGGTCCGCTTACGACTAATGATGGTTTAAATCGTGTTAGTGGAACTAATAGTTTTATAGTTCAAATTGGTGGTAATAACTTATTCACGATTGATCCATATGGTCGCGTAAATGCGCCTTATAATCCTGTAGTGCAAGGCTATGGTTTAAGTGGAAATGTTGCTTTTACTGGCAGCGGTTTAAGCAGTCCTGCTACAGTTGTGCCAGCAGTAACTACAATTAATATTGGCAATAATTTTAATACAACTACAGGCGTATTCACTTGTCCAACTGCTGGTGTTTATCAAGTTACTGCTACTGCTGTAAGTTTGGGTTATAATAGCACACCAGCACCATATCAAAAAATAGAATGGTGGAAAAATTTCTCTACAACATATATTAGTTGCCGTGCTCAAAACCCATCAAGCATTACTAGTGAAAGTTTTGATACTCCTATGGTTGCGACTGGATATGTGCAGTGTAATGCTGGTGATTCGCTGCAAGCAATTATTGCTGCTGATGCAAATGGTCAAATTGACAACAACAACGCAACTCTGAGTATAAGATTAGTCTCGTAACCCATAAATATTAATGGGTTTAGGACATGACATATCAGGTAAAGAATTTTTCTCAAAGTGTTACATATAACGTAGCAGATGGTGTTGCTAATACCAATGCTATAAGTGTAACTTTTCTTGGTAAGTCTGAAACAAATTATGGAACTTATCTTAACCAGAATTTTTTATGGTTAGTTGAAAATTTTAGCAGTCCATATAATAGTCCGCCACAATTGGCTGTTCAAGGGCAGTTATGGTGGGATAACACATATAAATTTTTAAATGTATATGATGGAATTAACTGGAATACCGTATACGGTAACTTGTCTAGTTTAAATGTAAATTCTAACATAACAGCAAGTGGCATTAATACTACTACAATAAACGCAAATATCCTAAATGCCAATTCAGTTTATGCATCTACCATAGGCAATAGTGGTGCTAAACTAGTAGGAACTATTACAACAAATGCACAACCTTATATTACAAGTGTTGGTGTTCTAGGTGGTTTAACTAGCAGCGGCACGATTAATGCAAACCAACTACAAGCAGGTGTAATAGGTAATAGCGGTGCGCTGCTTACAGGAACATTAACTACTGCTGCTCAACCAAATATTACAAGTGTTGGAACATTAACTTCTCTTATAACTAGTGGAGTAATTAACTCTACTAATAACAATATAGTTGCAGGTTCAGGAAATGTTTATGGCGCATATAGTGTAGCAAATACAGGTTTTGTAGGGTTGGTCTTAACAAACACGCAACCTTATATTACAACGCTTACTAGTTTGACAACAAGTGGCATTATTAATTCTTCAAATAACACGATTACTGCTGGTTCAGGAAATGTTTATGGTGCTTATCATATAGCAAACAGCGGCATGGTAGGTTTAGTTACAACTAACTCACAGCCATATATTACAACAATAGGAACCTTAACCAGTTTAACAGTAAGTGGTGCTGCTAGTGTAGGTAATGTTATAACAACTAATGGTGTATTTTACCCTAACGGATTGGCGTTTACTACTAGCAGCGGTGGCACAACATATAGCAACGCCAACGTTGCGTCATATTTGCCTACGTATACAGGAACGTTTGGCACACTTAGTGGCATTACAACTAGTGGTGCTGTTGTTCCTAGTTCAAATACAAGTGTAAACTTAGGTTCTGCAAGCAATTATTGGAATAATGTTTATGCAGTTAATTTTCTTGGCACGTCAACTACTGCAAAATATGCCGACTTGGCCGAAAAATATTTGCCTGATGACAATTATGAGGTTGGCACAGTTATGATGATCGGCGGTAGCAAAGAAATCACACAACATGATGGTCGCAAGGTTCGTGCGCTTGGCGTAATTAGTAAATACCCTGCATACATGATGAATAGTGAACAAGAAAACGGAGTATATGTAGCACTTAAAGGTCGTGTGCCTGTTAGAGTGATTGGTCCTGTTGCAAAAGGTCAAGCACTTATTGGAACGGCACATGGTTTAGCGATTGCACAAACCGATGATACTCAGTGGATGTTTGGTATTTCATTAGAAGACTATAACGAAAATACAATTAAGTTAATAGAGGCTGTAATTTTATAATGCGTACTTTATTTTTATCATCACGAATTAATGCTGGTAGCGTTACATTTAATTCAAGCACAAACTTTACTGCACCTTTTGGTGTTCGTCGTGTTACATTTAGTGGTTATGGCGGCAACGGTGGTAATGGTGGTGCTGGCGGTAATGGTGGCTATGGTGGTCAAGGCGGCACTGGATTCAGCGGTAATGCTGGCAATAACGGAACAGGCGGTGCAGGCGGTGCAGGCGGTGTAGGTGGCAATGGCGGTCTTGGTGGCAATCAAGCAAATGGCGGCGGTAACTGTACATCACCAGGCACAGGCGGCACAGGCGGCACACCAGGCGGTCAATCTGGTTTTAATGGTAATAAAGGTCGTGGTTGTGGTGGTCCTAGTGGCGGTAGTGGCGGTATTGGTTGCGGAACTACAGGCGGCAGTGGTGGTTCACCAAACAATAACGCACCAAATAGTTGCGGTGGTTATACTACAAGCACAGGTGGTAGTGGTGGCGGCGGTGGCTATGGTAGAGCAGGCACGCCAGGTAATAGTGGTAACAGCGGTGCTGCTGGCAACAGTGGCGCAAGTGGTAACAGCGGTACAAATGGCGGTAATGCTGGCAGTGGAAATTATGGTAATAGTGGAAATGCAACACGTTTTGATGTATTAGCAACATTTTCTGGTGGAAGTGGCGGCGCAGGCGGTAACGGCGGAACTGGTGGCAGTGGCGGTAGCGGTGGCGGCGGCGGCAGTGGTGGCGCAGCAGGTAATGCTGGTGGTAGCGGTAACGTAGGTGGCACTGGCGGCGCAGGCGGCGGTGGCGGTGGAGGAGGCGGCAGCGATTGGCGTGACCGCAATCTTACAAACCCAAATGCTGGTAATGCGGGCAGTGGCGGCGCAAATCCTGGTAATGGTGGTGCTGCTGGTATAGCAAATGCGCCTAGTAACAGTGCTGGTGGTAGCGGTAATGCTGGTGGAACTGGCGGTAGTGGTAATAGTGGTAATAATGGAACTGGTGCAAGCAACGGCGGCGGTGGATCAAATGGTTCAAATGGTAGTGCAGGTAATAGTGGCAACGCTGGCGCTAGTGCGGTGGTAAATAATACTACAAATGCTAATGGAATTTTAGTGCCATTTACTACATATACTGTTACTGTTGGTAATGGTGGAAATGGTGGAACTGGTGGTAGTGCAGGCAGCGGCGGAAGCGGCGGCACAGGCGCATCTAGTGGTTCTACAGGCAGTAGTGGTAATGCAGGTTCTAGTGGTAACTCTGGTAATTCAGGAAGAATTATTGTTTCTTGGCCAAATCAGGGTTTTTAATGGAGTTAAAAAATGAGTGTAATTAAAATTAAAGATATTTGTTTGTGCACAGGTTTGGTAAAAGATAATAATGAAAACCGCACAGCATATGATTATCTTACAGCAAATGATGTAGATTTTAAGCATCTTGCTTATTGGGATGTTTCACAACATGATGGTGTATGGGCTAGTTTACAAACTTGGGTCCATGACAAAGAAATTAATACTTTTCCAATTCTGCACTATCATGCAATTGATGACCAATATAATACAACTGGTGTTGTGCTAGTAGGACTAGACGAAATTATGAACAGCGATATCGTAAACCTAAGTAAACTATAAGTTTCTTAGGTTTATTGATGTTAAAATCATTTTTTGGTCGTAACAATCAGATACGTTTTAGTTGCGAGATTGAACACTGGGATATAATCCCCAAACCTTATCTTAGCAAAAAATATATTCCTGATTGGTTTAAGTCGCTACCTATGCGTGTTGATAACTTAGAAAAGTTAAACAATAGCACAGTAAAACGATGTGTGCCTTTTTTAGATGCTATGAGTATAGGATATATTATACCATTAGCAGCCGATGTAGAGATTACGACCAATAGCGATGCCACTGGTATATCTTGGAATAGCAAATATTTTTCTCCAATTATCGAGACACATGGCAAACAACAGATTACAAGTGAACGTAATCCACATCCAAAAGAACATTTGCCACCACTTAAGTTTATGAATTATTGGAAAATTCAAACACCACCAGGTTGGAGCACGCTTTTTATTTCTCCTATTAATAGGCAAGATACCAGATTTGAGTGTTTGGGTGGATTAGTTGATACAGACAAATATACTAATTTTATAAACTTTCCTTTTATGTTTACACAACCTAATTTTACAGGAATTATTATAGCAGGCACGCCTTTAGTCCAAGCAATACCTATAAAGCGTGATACTTTACTTAATACTAGTGTTGTAGAAGAATTTTCTGAAAAAGATTATATAAGTGTAGATCGTATGAAGAAAAAATTACAAGCACACGAAAGTTATTATCGTGATTATTTGGTAGAGAAAAAATAATGGAACCTTGGATATATTTTGGCACACCTGTTTATAGTTTTTTAATGCCTGAATATCTTGATTCAGCGCGTGATGTTTGCAAAACTTACCTTGACAAATTAAAAAATGAAGTAGCATTAGATGAAATTTATCCTATGTATCAAACTGTTTCATTTGATACAGAACCTTCAATTAGTGTGCTAACAACAGAAATAAAAAAAGCATCTTATACTATTTTAGAAAACCAAGGTTATGATTTATCAAATTACGAATTGTTTTATACAGAATTTTGGTGTCAAGAACATCATAAAACAAGCGGACAAGAGCGTCATGTTCATGGCTATAATAATGTGTTAACTGGGTTTTACTTTATAGAAACACCAGAAAATTGCAGCAGATTGGTTATTCATGAACCAAAAACTGCTAAAGAGTTTGGTAATTTTTTACCAGAAAAAAATCCAAATCAAGTAAGTCTAGCTAGTCAAACAATAAATTTTGTTCCTGAACCTGGCCAACTTATTATAACCAATAGTTGGTTGCATCATACCTTTACTAGAAACGAGAATAATACGCCATTTACTATGATACATTTTAATATTGGTGCTGCTTATAAACCAAGGAATGCAGAAATAGTATGAACAAATATCACATACGTTTCAATAAAAGTCGTGGTCAAGAAGGTCGTGGAACTCTTGAGCATGTTTGGCGTGTATTTGAAAATGGCAAAGAATTTTTAGTTAAACATGTTCAAATAAATGTTCCTTGCTATGATGAAACAGATGGCGAAGATTGGAATATATGTTGTCATGGTATTATGACAATTGATAAAGATAGCAGCACAGCCATAATAACAGACTCTCTTTAATCAACGACTAAGTTTTACATAAATAAAGTAAATCAGGTGTTTATTCATGTCATACACAATAAGTTTGGTAAACCAGTCACCTATAACTATTCAGAATGGTGCAACAGATAATACGACTAGTCTAACTTTAGTTGGAAAAAACTATCCAAACTACGGTCAGTTATTACAGCAAGATTTAGTCAATATGTTGCAAAGTTGGGCTGGCGCTACTCAACCTGTAAGCGCAGTAACAGGTCAACTTTGGTTTAATACAAGCACAAATTCTTTGTCAATTTATACTGGAACTGGGTTTAAAAAGGTAAACTCTAGCACAGTAAGCACAACTCAACCAAGCATATCAGTTACACAAGGTGATTTTTGGTACAAGAGCGATGACCAACAGTTTTACATTTATACTGGTGCTACTTGGCTACTAATTGGGCCTAGTTATACAAGTTCACAACAGCAAACTAATGCAATCGCGCTTTCTATTCAAGACAATACAGCAGCAACGCATACTGTGTTGGCTTTTTATGTAGGTAACTTTTTAACTGGTATCATAAGCAAAGACCCTACATTTACACCAGCAACATCAATTACTGGTTTCAGCACAATTAATCCAGGTTATAATATTAACACTACTATTTTTACTGGTGCAGTTCCACTCAGCGGTCAATTAGTTACAAACGCACAGCCTTATGTTACAAGTTTAGGAACTCTTACTGGTTTAACAGTATCAACTCCTATTGTTGGTAGCGTGCTGTATAATGCAAATACAGTTACATATGCTAACCAACCAAATATCACAAGTGTTGGTACTCTAACAAGTTTAACAAGCAGCGGAACAATTACGGCTAATGCTTTTAGCGGACCATTAAATGGCACTGTTGGTGCTACTTCCCCAACTGTTGGAACATTTACAACAGCAACAGTTGCACGTGTTGTTGAAGCAGTTGTTACACTAGGAAGTGTTGGTAATAGCGCAACAATTGATTGGAGTGTTGGTGATGTCCAAACTTTAACTTTGACAAGCAACTGCTCACTTTCATTTTCTAATCCTCCTAGTAGCGGTAAATCACAAAGTCTTACACTTGTAGTAAGTCAAGATAGCACTGGTGGCAGATTATTATCTTATCCTGCAAGTGTTCGTTGGAGTTATGCTCAAGCACCTGTGCTTACACCAAATCCTACTTACCGTGATGTAATATCTTTTATTACATATGATGGTGGCAGCACTTATCTTGGTGCATATAGTATGGCAAACGTAGCACCATAAGGAGAAAATATGTCCACAGTAGCATTCGCAAATTATACAGAAGATAGTTATAGCACAAATTTACTAGTTGTTATTGACGGAGAACAGGCTGGTATAAATCTTTCATCCGTATCACATGATCCTCGTGTTATTGGTGTTACTACCGACCTTACAAACGCAGAAATAGTTTGTGCTGAGTTTGGTAATGATGGCACACTTCCTATGATTGCTATTGCTGGTAAGATTCAGTTACAAGTTCAAGGTCCAATAGGTCGTGGTGATTGTATTGTAACAAGCGATCAACCTGGTATTGGACAAAAATTAGACCCAAAGAAGTGGGTTCCTGGCTGTATTATTGGTAAAACTATGGAACCAATTGAAGATGACAGCACACAGTTAATTACAGTGGTTTTAGGCGCACACTAAATAATTGTGGGAAAATAGATGGCGTACTCAAGTGGCGGTTTAATACAAGCAAGCGATTTTAACACTCGTGTTGGTAGCGTAAACCAGCTATGGGGAACTGGCAGTGGTCAGTATGGTTATGGTCAATCTTCCACTGTTGCAACAAATAGTAGGGGTTCAGTTGTGCCAGCAAGCGATTGGGCTACACTAATTGCTCGTATAGGCACAATGCAACAACATCAGTTTAATAATACAAGTGGTGTGCCTTCACAACCAAGCAGTGGTGGTATTATCACATATTTGAGTAGTGTTGACACGGCAATTACAAATTTACAAAATAATCGTTTTAACAATTATACTACATCAAGTGCACTTGGAGTAACCACAACAAATAACACTAATAGTTGGAATTCAAGTGTAACAAAAACTTGGACAGTTACATTTTCAAGTGGTGATGCTGCACGTTATTTTTTTAACACTGGTGGATATATCCAAATTGTATCACAAAGTAATTCAATTAATGAATCACAATGGAATAGTTTTGTAAACACAGGTTTTTCATTTATTAATTTGTTTGCCACTACATTAACTCATGGTGGAACAGTAGGGAGTTTAACTAGAAACGTTTTTCTTTCTAATCAAGGTTATTTTAATTTAACAACAACACCAACGACTTATATCAGTTTACTTGACACTGGAACTGGCAATACTGCATACAATAGTAACCAAGTATATGTTAATCTAAGTAGTAACGGAACACAAGGTGGAAACAGTGACGCTGGAAGTGTAATTACAATTAGTTTAGTATTTGTTAATAATGATTCAAACTCTTTCCAATTGCCACTTACTGGAACAACTACAGGTACCATTCAGTTTTATCAGAGTGAAACAACATACATCTCAAATACTTGGGGAACTCCAACTGTTGCTAACACTGTCAATACACAATCATAATTTGACATCTCCTTTAGTATTTGATAAAATAACACTATGACTCCAGAAGAACTGCGTGAACGGGCTATTGAAGCCTATAATCGTGATTTAGCAAAACAGAATATTCTAACTGCCATGGAATCACGCATGACAGTAAATTATAATGATGGCGTATTCATCGTAACTCAAGAACTTATTGCTTTCTTACATTCATGGTTTGGACCAAATTGGAAAGATTGGGATGGTATAATCTATATGATGGATGCCTATGATGTTCCAGTTAAAGTTATTCCACATGAATTGTTATATATTTGTCAGCGCCGTTGGTGGGAAGTCATGAACGAGTTTGCCGCAGAATACGAAGAGTTTACAAAGATTCGTAATGCCAAACAACTCTAAAGGTTGTATCATATTTGCATACAACACAGATACTACTGACTATTTTAGTCAAGCAGTTGCTGCTGCTGATAGGGTAGAGCATTATCTTAACATACCTACGACAATTATTACGAATAAAGCAAGTGAATGTAAACACAATGTCATAATTGCAGAAACACCAAAAACTAATTATAAACTAAAAAAACTTTGGCTTAATCGTGGCCGCACTCAAGCATTTGAACTAACTCCTTATAATAAAACGCTAGTAATTGATAGTGATTATTTTTTATGCACTGATAATTTAAAATATCATTTGCGCAGTCCTAAACCATTTTTAATAGCAAGTGAAGTTTATGAACCACTTACTGGCAAGCGTGTAGTCTATAATCTTGGTAAAACGCAAATACTTATGATGTGGGCAACCGTGATGATATTTGATAAAAGTGATGAAGCACGCAATATATTTGCGTGTGCAAGTTATGTTGAAAAACACTACAATTATTATAGTGATTTTTATAGTTTTAAGCGACATCCAATACGCAATGATTATATCTTTACAATAGCATGTCATCTTATGAGCGGATATAGCAGCAAATCTTATGCATTAAAAAACTATCCACTTGTAAATTGTTATGATATGGCTTATAATAGTTGGAATAATAATAAATTAATTTACAAATACGATAACGGTAAAGTTTATGGCAATCGTCTACAAAATATAGATTTGCATCTTATGAACAAGGATCAATTATGAGTCGGGGATTTTTATGTATTGCACAGAATAGCAGTGAAACCGATTACTTGCGCATGGCATATCTACAAGCATTAAGTTGCAAAATAACACAATATGCACATCGAAATAGTTTTAGTGTTATTGTTGACCGTGAAACTGCTGATTGTCTTCAACAAAAACATATTGATATATTTGATAATATAATTGTTTTAAAAAACGATCTTGCACAAAACAGCAAGATTAAAATGCAAAATGAATGTCAAGTTTTTAATTACAGTCCGTATAAACAAACAATTAAAACCGAAGCAGATATGCTTTTTACGTCTAATTATGAATTTATTTGGGATTCTTGGGCTTTTGACAAGTTTCATTTTTGCACACATGTTTATACATATGATGGACATTTAATTAAAGACCGTAGTCAGCGTCAATTGTTTGATGATAGTCTATTACCTGATGTGTATAGTGCTTGGACATACTTTACATATGACTTGGAGTGTAAAGAATTTTATGATACAATGCATTTAATTATAGATGATTGGGATTATTATCGTGACAGTTATCTTGTAAATTGTCGCTATGATGAACCACGAACCGATGAAGTATATGCGCTTGCTTGTAAAATATTAGATATACCTTATAAAGGAAGTGGTTATGGTTTCTTACATATGAAACCAAAATTACAAAGACTTGGGTCACAACAGTCATGGACTGAACAGTTAGATTTAGATATCAACGCAGAATTAAATGTAACTATTGGTGGTTATAGACAAAATAAACCGCTGCATTATGTAGAAAAAGATTTTGTTACAGACGAATTACTTGATAGATATGAATATGGATATAAGCGAAAAAGAGATTAGGGCTTGGTGGGATGATTTTGAGCGCGAACTTGCTACTATGGTCAAACCAAATGATCCAAGTCCATCACCAAAACCAAAATTAGAAACACCCAAACCACCTTCTTGGAAGGCTGGCAACACATATTATACGCTTGCAAATGATCGTCAGTTTCCCGTAGACGCAGAACATCCAAAGGCAATAGGTTGGAATTATGACTGAATTAATTGATATTAGTGAATTAGATTGTATTTTTTTAAGTTATAAAGAACCAAATGCAGATGCTAACTTTGCATATTTGCGTTCGTTTGCACCTTGGGCAAAGCGGGTTGATGGTATAGAAGGCAGTGATGCTGCACATAAAGCAGCGGCTGCTACGAGTGAGACAGAACGTTTTATTCTTATAGACGCTGACAACCAACCCAATCCAGAATTTTTCAATCAGCAATTACGCATTAACCAAACAAATGACCGTTGCGTTTTCCGTTGGCGAGCCAAAAATATCATTAATGGGCTATGTTATGGAAATGGTGGAATTAGCAGTTGGACAAAAACATTTGTTAATAATATGCGCACCCACGAAGCAACTGATGGCAGTGACCATACTGCTGTTGAATTTTGCTTTGATGCAGATTATTGGGCCATGCATGATGTGTGGAGCACCACACTACCAAATGCATCACCACAGCAAGCATGGCAAGCAGGATTTCGTGAAGGTGTTAAACTGTGTTTAGATCGTGGTCGTCGCCCTACACCAGAAGAATTTGAAAGTGCTACTTGGCATGGTAATCGTTCAAACCTTGTTATTTGGACAACGGTTGGTGCGGATGTTGAGTTTGGCAAATGGGCAATAATGGGTGCTAGACAAGGTGCTTATATGACTATGTTTGTTGATGAATGGGATTATCGTGAAGTACGTGATTTTAAAAAACTTGATGACGTATGGCAATATACGGCGGATGATGGTTTACAACGTAGCGAAAATTATGCAAATATATTGCGTAAACGTTTAAATCTTGATATTATAAGCATGTCTCCTGAACAAAGTGCTTGGTATAAAAAGCATCAGCGAGCATATCAGAATATTGATATTATGTTACCAGAAAGAGATGTAGGAAATGTCATCAGAAGCGCGGCTAGACAACTCTGGTGATATTGCCACAGTTAAAGAAGATAAAACTTTAAAGAGTGATTTCTTAACTACTGCTGAACAAATGCAACAAAAACTTGGACCTGCTCTTTGCATTGCAAAGTGGCAGCAAACCAGTTTGCACCTAACAACTGGTCATACCAATAGTTGCTATCACCCGCCATTACATAGGATTGATGCTAATGAGTTACAAGATAACCCCAGTGCGCTCCATAACACCATACATAAAAAGAACCAGAGAGCACGAATGCTTGGTGGAGAGAAGCCAGAAGAATGTTCATATTGCTGGCGAGTTGAAGCCACGGGAAACTTATCCGACCGACATTACAGATCGGGGGAACCTTGGGCTGCTGAGAAGTTTAGCGAGATTTTGGTTCAAGACCCACTAACGTGGAATCCAAACCCAAGTTATGTTGAAGTAAATTTTAATAGTGCATGTAATTTAAGTTGTTCATATTGCAGTCCACAGTTTAGTAGTTCGTGGATGAAGGAGATAAATGATCTGGGTGCTTATCCTACCTCTAATAGTCATAATAGTTCTGCTTATTTTCGGGGTGATCGTAAACCTATACCGAATCGTGAAAATAATCCTTATGTTGATGCGTTCTGGCGATGGTGGCCCGAACTCTACCCTAACCTAAAACATTTTCGTATGACAGGTGGCGAACCACTTATGGATCGTAATACCTATCGTGTATTTGATTTTGTGATAGAGAATCCAAAGAAAGATTTACATCTTAATGTAACTTCAAACTTTAGCCAAGATGAATATGTGTTTGACAAGTATCTAACTTATGTTAAACACATGTGTGGTAACCATGTGCTAGAGCATTTCATGCAGTTTGTCTCTATCGACGGATACGGAGAACGTGCTGAATATGCTCGCCATGGTCTTGATTTCAAACTTATGCAACGAAATGTTGAACGTTTCTTGGAAGAAGTTCCAAGCCGTAATAGCGTGACGTTTATTATTACGATGAATGCGCTCAACATTACAAGTTTGCAAGAACTCATGGAATGGATTCTACAACTTCGTGCCAAGTATAGCAAGACCTATCAACGTATTTGGTTTGATACGCCAATATTGCGTGAACCCGCATGGCAGTGTATTGATATCTTACCGCAAAGTTATGCTTGGTTCTTGCAAAATATTGTTGGTTGGATGCAACCACAGATTGAAACAGTTGCTACAAGATTTAATGGGTTTAAGGATTATGAAATTGCTAAACTTCAACGTGTTGTAGATTGGATGCACGAGCATCACCGTGAAGATAAAATAGCTGCGGCAGATTTCTATCGCTTCTTTAGCGAACATGATGCTCGCCGTAAAACAAATTTTCTTGAAACATTTCCAGAGATGAGTGATTGGTATAACAACTGTAAGTATTGGGCAGATAATCTATGAATTTTCCAATATGGCACTGGCATATTGAAAATAGTAGTATCTGCAGTCTTCGTTGCCCACGCTGTCCACGTGCTGAAATACCTGATACGCTGGTTCAAACCAGTCTTGGTTTAGATTTCTTTAAGAAAAATTTCAATCCTAATTTCTTAAAAGATGTTTGGCAGATAAGTTTTTGCGGAGATGATGGCGATCCAATTTATGGCAAAGAATTTTTAGAAATTATTGAATATCTTAAAACTATAAAACCTAACTTAAGTCTTCGCATCATTACTAATGGCAGTCATCGCAAAGAAGGATGGTGGAAAAAACTTGCCGTAAATCTAAACCAATATGATGAAATTCATTTTAGTTTAGATGGTTGGGATCAAAGTAGCAATGAAAAATATCGTATTAATAGTGATTGGAATAGTATAGAAACTGCTGTTGCAACAGTGCGTGATACTAGCAAAGTAATAATGACTTGGGCAGCTATCGCTTTTAAGTTTAACCAATATGATATTATGACTATGAAAGATTTGGCTGTTAAGTTTGGGTTTGATATATTTCAACTTACATACAGTACCAAGTTTGGCAGTAAGTATCCTAACTACAACATAAATGGCAACGATAATTTAGAACCAAGTGAACAATATATCGCTAAAGGACATCGTTTTACTCGTCAACTAATCAATCTCACCAACAGAAAATTGCTAGACAATGGCAAGAATTTAATCAATACAGAACTATACACTAACATCAATCGTGATGGTAATGTTATTCCACTCTGCAAAATTGGCAATAAAGGTCTTTATATAAGCAGTGATGGATATTTTTATCCATGCTGTTGGATGGCAAATAGATATAATCACACTCTTTGGCAAGAATTTCGCAAACCACAATATAGTTTGCATAACAAAACAATTGATGATATAATAAACGATGATATGTGGAATAACTTCTTTGGTAACTTGCATAATTATGATGAGTGCAATTCCAAGTGTTGTTCCTCTAATTTTAATAAAGGATATGCTACATCTTGGTAAGAAGTAAAAAACCAGAAGAATCCTATCTAGAATATAAACAACGAGTGTTGGATACCAAGAGTGCATCATTTTGCGGTGCTAAGTGGTATAATGCTACTATCTGGTTAGGCAGTGGTCAAACTACCAGTTGTCACCATCCGTTACCTCATCGGGTAACAGTGGAACAGGTATTAGCCAATCCTTCTGCTCTTCACAATACACTACAAAAGAAACAACAACGATTACAAATGCAAAAAGGAGAACGTCCAAGTGGATGTGAATATTGTTGGCGTATTGAAGACTCTTCAACAACTGCCATCAGCGACCGTCTTTACAAAAGTATGATATATAGTGAAGAAGAATTAAACACAGCATTTCAATTACCGAGTGATACTGACGTAAACCTTCGCACACTGGAGATAGCATTTGATCGCACTTGTAATTTTGCTTGTAGTTATTGTAATCCCGCTTTTAGTACTACTTGGGTTAAAGACATTAAAGTCAATGGACCATACAATAATTTGGTTAGTGATGGTCGCAATCATTTTACCCATTTACATGATTCTTCTCAGTTATATGGGTTTACTGATACCAATCCATATGTAGAAGCCTTTTTTAAGTGGTGGGAAAGTGATCTTCATAAAACACTTCGAGAATTGCGCATAACTGGTGGCGAGCCACTTATGAGTGGTCACACTTGGAAATTACTTGATTGGTTCAAAGAAAATCATGGTAAAAGTAAAACTAAGTTAGCCATTAATAGCAATCTAGGTATGGATAATAAAAAATTAAATGAGTTTATTGAAGTTGTTAGCAATATACCACACGTTGAGGTTTACACAAGTTGCGAGGCTTTTGGAGAACAAGCAGAATATATACGTGATGGTTTAAGTTATAAACAGTGGTTTGATAATTTAGTTTCTTTGCATAGTAGCGGAGCAATTAAACAACTGCATGTTATGGCAACAATTAATGGATTGTGTTTATTATCATTACCTAATTTTCTAAAACACCTAATGGATTTTAAGATAGGTCGTGGTAAAAACTCACTTACTTTTACCTTAAATATCTTACGCTTTCCTAGTTTTCAAAGTCCAACAGTCATGCCCTATGGGATACGTGAAGAATGTGCAGTTGAATTGCAAAATTTTTTGGCAAGTTATGAACACACAAATTACTTGCACGAAATGGAAATCGAACACGTTAAGCGATTGATTGAATATCTTAGAAAAGAACAAACACCACACGAAGGTGCAAGTCATCATGATTTATTAGAACAGGATTTCAAAACTTTTTACGAGCAATATGATGTTCGTCGTAATAAAGATTTTATAGAAACATTTCCAGATTTAGAGGATTGGTATAATGGCATATAATTATAACGGCAAAGAACCACTTAAAACACCTCTTAAAAAATTATCTGAAAAACACCAAGATTTAATTATGAAGAATCCTAGTTTCTGCATATATCCTTGGATACATTTATATTCACATCCTACTGGTGAAGCGTATAATTGTTGCAATATTCCTCATGAACACGCAATTGGAAATACAAAAAAACAATCTTTGGAAGAAATATGGAAAAGTCCAGAGATGCAGACCGTAAGACAAAAGATGCTATCTGGCGAAAAAATTCCAAGTTGTAGACGCTGCTATGAACAAGAAGAAAATGGATTTTTTAGTCTGCGGTTAAGTGCTAATAAACATTTTGGTCATCACATCGCACTTACGGATGATCCTGATCCACCTATGAAACTTGTTTATTGGGATATTCGTTTTTCTAACTTATGTAATTTGCGATGCCGAACATGCGGTCATTTTTTCAGTTCAAACTGGTATGATGATCAAGCAAAAATAATTGAAGATGAAAAGGGCAAGGGTTGGGATAAAGTTTGGAAGAAAAACAATCAGCGTATCAACTTTTCAGGTAGGTCAGAAGACGATATATGGAATCAACTAGAACAGCAAATTGATAATCTTGAACAAGTATATTTTGCTGGTGGCGAACCATTAATTATGGAAGAACACTATCGTCTGCTTAATGAATTAATTGCACGTGGTCTCACGAATGTTAAACTTATATACAATACCAATTTTAGCCAACTTACCTACAAAAAGACAAATGTGTTAGAACTTTGGAAACAGTTTAAGAGTGTAAGTGTTGGAGCAAGCCTTGATGCTATGGGACCACGAGCAGAGTATATACGCAAAGGAACTGAATGGTCAGAAGTAGAAAAAAATAGAGAAGAAATGTTGAAAATCTGCCCAACGGTTGATTTTTATATTAGTCCTACTTTAAGTATTATGAATGCGCATCATATAACTGATTTTCATCGTGATTGGGTTGAAAAAGGTTTATTAAAACCACAGGACTTAAATATTAATATTCTTCAAGACCCAACACATTATCGTATAGATACACTTCCATATGAATATAAGTTAGATATTCAAGAAAAATATGTCGAACATATCGAATGGTTGCGACCACTAGATAGTTTGAGACGCGCTACCATTGGTTTTGAAAGTGCAATCAAATTTATGATGGCTGATGATAAAACTAATTTATTGCCACTATTCAAATCAAAAACTGACCAATTAGATAGAATACGTAATGAACATATATTAAATTATATACCTGAGTTGAGTTGTATTTATGAATGATAATTTTTGCATATTGCCATTTGTAAGTATTGAAGCAGACCCTATGGGTAAATGCAAGGTATGTTGTTTAAGTTATGAAACGATTCCAAATGTTGATCTTAAAACAAATACACTTACAGAAGCATTTAATAGTCCATATATGGATGACCTTCGTATGAGTTTTCTTAATGGTGAAAAACCAGAGGGATGTGCCCGTTGCTGGAATGAGGAAGCAAGTGGCAGAACCAGTAAGCGCATGCATAGCGCAGTTCGACTTAATAAAATAATTGCAGACACAAAATTTAGTAGTCCGCATGATGCAAAACTTATGTTTCTTGATCTTAAATTAGGAAATATTTGTAATTTAAAATGTAGAATATGTGGCAGTTTTAGTAGTTCTAAATGGGCGCAAGAAGAAATTGATATCTATCCTGAAAACCAAACTGCAAGAGACAACCTTGTAAATGGACGCTGGCCTCGTGAGTCAAAAAACTTTTGGGAAGACCTAACTCAATTGCTTGCAAATACAAAATATTTTGAGTTTACTGGCGGTGAGCCTTTTCTTATTGATGAGCATTTTGATTTGCTTGCAATTGCAGTTGAATTTGGATATGCAAGCAATATTGAAATCCACTATAATACTAACACTACAACATTTCCAACTCGTGGGTTAGAACTTTGGCCACATTTCAAGTTAGTTGAAATTGCTTTTTCCATAGATGATATAGGTCCACGATTTGAATATCAACGCTATGGTGCTAATTGGAATAAGAGCATGGAAAATCTACAAAGATTCAAAGATTTTCGCAAACAGAATAAGAATATCAAACTGCAATTATGTTTGACAACTAATGTTCAAAATTTTTATTATATAGATGAAATGTGTGAGTGGATTCCAAAACAAAGATTTGATTATGTATATTTTAATGTCTTGCATGATAGTTGGTATTTTAATATTTCTCGCTTAAACCATGAAGCAAAACAGTTAATATATGAGAAGCATAAAAACTATGCAGGTCCATTTAGCAACGAGATTCAAAATCTATTGCAGTTTATGATGCAAGGTGAAGATAGCGATTGCACAGATTTGGTCAAACAACTAACAAATAGTGATGCGCAACGCAGTCAAAAGTTTAGCGATCACCATAGTGAGATAGCAGCGGTAATCGGTTATGAATGATTTATTTTTTATTCCACGGTATTTTTCCAAAGTTTGGATTTTTATCTCCTCGTTTGCTTTCACTTAACTTTCTTTTGTGTTCTTCTGATAATTTTCTACCCTTTCTAGAAATTGACATTTTATTTTTTGCCTCATCGGTGTGTGGAACTCCAACATTCCATGCTTTATGCCCCTTCAATTTATTTCCAATCTCTGCTAATTTTTGATTAGTTTCTTTTGTCTGTCCTCTATTCCATGCAGTTTTTCCAAACATTGGATTATTTTTTCCTTTGCTCGCATTGCTGAGTTTTTCTCTTGTTTCTTCCTTGACAATAATTTTACTTCTACCATCGCCCCCACTTGTCATGTTTAATAAACGACCAGTCCCAAGGTCTTCTCGTCCATAAAAATCAATCAACAATATTTCTATATTATATGCTTGATTTTCTGTAAGATTTTGATATAATATTATTATTCTATTTTTGTCTTTGGGGGCAGAAACTCTTCTGCCGTGTGTTGCAAATGCTCTTTTACCAATGCCTTTGCCAATATAATATGGAGTTAAATCAGTTTCTCGTAAAAACGCATAGACATAATAATTTTGTGGGAATTGTTGGGTATTAAATACCATTGCTGTGTTCCTTTTCAACATAGAGTAGGCGGGATTGCAGTCCGTGGCCTACACTATTATTTAGGCAAATAATGACAGAAAATAATAAAGAACAATTTATGGACTTCTGCCTAGCCCCATTTACGCACACATTTATTTCTCCTGTCGGTGAAAGACGCCTATGCTGTGCTTCTCGTGAACCTGCCCAAAATTTTCAACAGTATATTGACACGGCTGGCGGCGATGGACAATTTAACCCTCTTACATTAAAGGATTGGTGGAATGGCGAACATATTAGAGAAATTAGAAAGCAATGGTTGGCTGGTACGGTTCCATCAGCATGTGAGGTCTGCGATAAAAAGTTACTTAACACTTCTGTATATCGTGATTACTTTGGACATCTTTTTGGTCATCTACGAGATGCTGCGGTGGCTAATACAGATGCTGATGGTTATACAACTTTAGAACCAATCTCATGGGACTATCGTTATAGTAATGTATGCAACTTCAAATGTCGCATGTGTGGCGATATGCTAAGTTCGGCATGGGAAGTTGAAGTTCGCAAGAATGATATGGTTGATTTGTCTAATCCCAAGAATCACTGGATGCAACCAAAGAATCGCCATGCTATTCGTAACTTTACTCGTGATTTTGTAATACCTGAGTTTCGCACGGCGATTGAAAACAAAACTGTGCGTGAAATATATTGGGTAGGTGGCGAACCGTTGTTATATGATGAACACTGGACATTCATGCGCCTCATCGTAGAACTTGGTTATGCCGATCAAGTTCGTATAAGATATAATACTAATTTAAGTTATTGCAAAGATTCACAAGGAACATTGTGGGAATTATTACAACACTTTCCACACTGGGAAATATGCGCAAGTTTAGATGCAACAGGAGAAATCGGTGAGTATATTAGAACTGGTCTTAGTTATAATATGTTTTTACAAAATTTTAGACAAGGTATTGCACACGCAAGACATAATCGTCAGATGCGTATTGACTTTACTCTTACTACCATTGGGTTATTTGATTTGGAAAATATCATCAATCTTGTTGATGAATTAAATGTACAACTGTTAAGTAAAGTAATTTTTGCTTTCTCGCCAGATATTTTGTTAAGTCCGCTTGCGCTGCCTCGTGATATACTAATTCCATTTATACAAGATATTCAAAGCCGTATTAAGCCACGCATTACTTACCGCACACAAAGTTTATGGGATGTGTTAGAACATCTTAAAACTCGTCCTACTTTTATAGAACAATACCCTGATACGTATGAGCGTGAGGCAATAAAAGGCAAAGCACATCTTTTAAAATTGGAATCTATTCGCAAAGATGCTAAAATAACTATGAATAAAATATTATCAAACAGACCTGAAATATTAAAATGGTGGAATAATATATGACAATAGTAATGACCATGCGAAATCCGTTAGATAAATCTAGTGTTTTTCCTATTTTTATTGAGCCTAATGATACTCAATTAGCAAGAGATTGGTGCCGAGTATTAAAGTTAGAGATTCAAAACAATAGCCATTTAGAAAAAAATTATTGTTGGCATGGTTGGCCAAATGGCGGCAGAAATTTAGAATATCTTACTAGCGAATTAAGTCGTCATACACTTAACATATGGAAGTTTAATGAATTAGGTATATGGCAAATCGCAGGTCTAAAAGAAATTAAAATCAATACCGTATATAATCCAGAAAATGTTATGTTGCCGCTTACCGATGATCGTGATAGCGGCGGTCCTAATCATACGGTTATGAACGAGGTCCATAATTACTTTGAACATCTACAAGGCACAGTTGAAAATATTTCGCCTTATTATAAACTAGCAACGCCATCTGTAAAATATAGTATTAGACAACTAAACAATTTATGTCATGAAATTGAAACACTATGTTTAAGTTTGCGCAAACAAAAACTCAATCCACAGTGGGTAAGACCTAGCCAAATTACTACATTCTTAAATGCAAAGAGATATAATCTTGTAGACGAACACCGTATTGGTTTTGCAAAAAATGGTTATGACCGCAAGTTTGGTCATGTGTATATGCACTGGACACAAATTGGCAAGACACTTATGGAAGTATTTCGAGATGAAGGTGCACCAGTTTTAGACCAAGCCACTTGTGATGCCATCACCCACTTACAATATTATAGTGGTGAATTTGATATTGAATGGGGTCGTGATGTATGTTATGGCAAACATGAATGGCATACAAGTGAAATAGATGCTTTTAATGCTTGGCTAAAGCGCAACGGTTATAATCCAAAAGATTTAAGTCTTAGTTTAGGATATCTTGAGATTGGTAAAATTAATTTGGAAATGAGTTTTGGCACAACTGATATAGACAAAATTTGGGAAATTATGGGTGATCATTTAGACATTTATAGTTTAGAACTAGATGGCGAACATGCAATATATGATTATAGTTGGGCTGATAGTGATTATGGACAAAGTCAAATAAATTACTTAATGCCTGGTTATAACAGTTATGTTTGATATAGTTTGGTATGATTATAGTGACGGTGATATTAAAAGTTTAATATCACAAGCCAAGACACAAAGCAAAACAGAATATGTTTGGCTTGCACATAAACAACTTGATTATACGCAATTTAATTTCCGTTGTTTGCCTAATCTTCATCAGGCACATTATAAACATGCTTGGCCAAGTCATAACAATCCACAACACTATACCACTTGGTTGATACCAGTTGATAACGATAGCGGAACTGTGTATCATGAACGCATGATTCCTACTATCAATTCAAAATATTATGATATGTGTTTGTTGAACACAAATAGTTTTGAAAATACAATAGCCGTAGATTTTCAGGTTCACTTGCTAACAACCATGCAGGCTGCAATTGAAAACGCTATTAAAAAATGTACTAAACCTTGGTTATGGATTATTGCTGATTGCTGTGAATATGATGATTTTAATTTTGATTGGTTGCCAAGCAATTATGATATGAATTATATTCACTGCTGGCCAAGTGGTAATTGTGAAAAAGGTGATACATTTTTAATTAATGTTAATACTTATAAACGAGGCGAACGCAATTATAACTTTAATCATGAACCACTAAAACGCAAACGTTGGCCAAGCGCAAAAATCACGCATGATAGTTTGGCACAAGAACTTAATGCAACACCAAGACTAAGTTCAATTTATACGATTTATTCTTATACTGGTTTTATTGATTATCCAGATGTTTGTTTATGGGAAAACCGACCCGTAATAAGTTTGAATCGTAGCAATAGCAGTTGTCTTGTGCCTCGTGATTGTATTGTTAAAAAAGAAATATATGAATACCCATATCTACTACGTGAAACAAGTCATGGACTTGATCTTGCAATTGATGTTATTTTTATTGATAATGGTGAAAGTTGCGCAAAAGAAAATTATGAAAGATGTAAAAAGTTAGAACCACTTACAAAATATTGTAGTGGAGTTAATGGCAGATTGGCTGCATACAAAAAGGCTGCAAACCATAGTAATTCTGATTGGTTTATTGCTGTATTTGCTAAGTGTCATGTTAAAAATAATTTTGAAGATTTTGATTGGCAACCAGATTTTTGGCAAGAACCTAAACATTATATTTTTTATAATCATAACCGTAATAACAATTTAATTTATGGACATATGGCACCTATTGCATATAATACAAAACTACTACTACAAAATACTGGTGGTCTTGATATGACACTTGCACAAGCGCACACCACAGTGCCAATTTGTATAAGTGAAACATATATTGAAAATGATCCATTGTTGACATGGCGAACAACATTTCGTGAAGTTGTTAAACTATTGCATTATAGTAATGAAAATCCAAGTATAGAAAATGAATATAGACTATGGTCTTGGAAAAATGTAACTAAAGGCAAAGATTCTATTTGGCAACAACGTGGTGTTAAAGATGCGCAAGATTATTATCATGTATGTGGCGGCGATGAAAGTTTGTTGCTGCTAACCGTTGAGTGGGATTGGTTATTGGCACATTTTAATAGTCTTTATAGTGATGAAATAACTGTTTGAATTATATAATCTACATCATCATCGCTCAAATGCGTATGGGATGGCAGACTAATTATTTTACCAGCCAACTGTTCGCTTCTTTTACAACTATGGGTATTCCATGTTTTTGCAAACTGCTGCATATGTAGTGGATGTTTGTAGTGACTACTAAAACCAATATTAGCATATTGCAAATAATCACAGGTTTTGCCATAACTAGGAGTAATGATTGGCATAACATACCAGTTATATAAGTTCTGATGCGCAAAGCGTGGCATTACAATACGATTGTTATCGTAAAATGCGTTACAATATTTTTTTATAATTTCTGTTTTTCTTTTAAAAAAATTATCGTAGTTTGGTATATTTGCTGCAACTAATGCTGCTTGTATGCTTGTAATACGTGATGTATAACCAATATTATCAATATTGCCATCTATGCCGTAGTGTGATTTGCCATTTGTGCAGATAGAGTCCAATAGTTTTACATCGACTTTATTTGTAACGATAGCACCGCCACCGCCACTGCCACCAAAGTTTTTATAGGCATTAAAACTAATACAAACAGTATCTGCTATAGTTTGATCATAATCACTTGTGGTAATACAAAAACTTTGCGCTGCATCTATGATAAGTTTAAGATTTCTATCATCGCACCACTTTCTAAGTGCAACAATATCGCAGCCTTGACCATATAAATCAACTGCTATAACTGCACCTACTTCGCCGCTATATGCGTTATAAACACGATCAAGATCATGCAAATCAATCAACCAACTATCATCTGTATCAACAAATGTTGGTATGTATCCTGCTGCAATAACTGCTTGTGCAGTAGCAGCATAAGTCATCGTAGGTATAAGCACACGAGAGTTTTGTGGTAGTTTAAGTGCAAGTAGCGAAGTATGCATAGCAGAAGTGCAACTGCTAGTAAGTTGAACATCTGCACCATTATACAAATTACTGATAAAACTTTTTAATTGTAATTCGTGCTGACCACGATATACTTCGCCAAACTCTAATGTAAAAGATAAGTTTTTATAGATCAGTTCAGCATTATCACGATACTGTTCTGGCAAATCACTAAAGTTTATCATAGTAACTGTTGTATGCCATCTTCCAAACTTGTCTTTGGTGTGTATCCAAGAAATTGAACTGCACGTCGAGTATTAAGCGACCCACGCTTTGGCATGTCAAATGGAATACCATCTCCATACAAGATTTCGCTTTTGGTTTTGGTCCAATCCTTTATAACTGTAACAGCATCTTGTAGCGTTCTAGCATTACCATAACTTACATTAGCAATAAGATTATGTAAATCAAATACCGCAGCATTTGCGATAGCCTGTGCTACATCTTCAACATAGGTAAAGTCTAATGTTGCTTGTGGATCATCTACGTGAATAGTTTGTTGGTTAAGTGCAGCATTTATCCACTTAGATATTACACGATTGCCATCATCACGGTTACCATATACAGCAGTTGGACGAATGATTACCCATTTCTCTGCAATAATTCTAACGAGTTCTTCGCACATCTTCTTGGCTCTGCCATAATCGTTGATAGGTTTAAGTGGCGTGTCTTCTACGATCTCCCCACTCCAATCACCATAAACCATACTGCTTGATATATAAACCATCTTTGCATTTGGATATGTGGTTAGAAGATGAATAGTGCTTTGAACAGTATTACGCCAAGCAGCAAGATTGTTTTTAGCAAATGCAGATTGATTTGGTTCGCCCGCGAGATGAACAATCACATCTACATCTTCAATTATTGTAGAAGAACAATCAGCGTTGATCCATTCGTCATAAGCAAACTCCATATATCGCCCACGAGCCAGATATAAATCAGTCGTAATATAACGCAAGTCATCAATAATAGTAACACGATGACCACCATCAATAAGACGTTTTACAACATGATGACCAATAAATCCGTAACCACCCGTTACTAATATATGCATTTTACACCGCCATTTCTGCTTTAATTATTGGATGATGTTTATAATTCATCAAACGAATATCTTCCATTTGTGCACTCCATATATCTTTAACATCACTTAAATCTAATGTAGGATATGGATATGGTTCACGACCTAATAGTTCTAAAACTTGTGGGACATGATTATTATAGATATGAACATCACCAAATGTAAGAATAAGTTCGCCAACTTCTGCGCCGATTGTCTTGGCAATAAGATGTGTGAGTAGTGCATAACTTGCAATATTAAATGGCACACCCAAAAATAAATCTGCGCTGCGTTGATACATTTGGCAACTTAAAATATTTCTACGAATATAGAACTGTGCAAACATGTGACATGGTGGTAGAGCCATTTCATTTAGTTCACCTGGATTCCATGCAGTTATAACATGACGACGACCCGTTGGATCGCTTTTTAATCCATCAATTAGTTCTGATAATTGGTCTACTTCGGTTCCATCAGGAGTACGCCAGTGACGCCACTGAACACCATATACACGGCCCAAATCGCCACTATAAGTAGACTTTGGAAGCCAATAGCTTGCACTAGCATTTGCAGTCCAAATTGTTTTCTTGCTTTCATCTCGTGTTCCATATAAGATTTCTGCCAATCGTCGTTCATCGCCACTGCCTTCAATAAACCAAAGTAATTCACTCACCACGCTTTTCCAAGCAAGTTTTTTGGTCGTAATTGCTGGAAAACCATCTTGTAAATTAAACCTTAGTTGTTCACCAAACAAACTTACGGTTCCTACACCAGTTCTATCTATATTTTGCGGTCCAGTTAAGATAATTTTTTTACATAATTCATTATAATTTTGCACGTTTCCACACCTGAAATGTTTTATTTTTGCCGTAGGTTTCCCAATCCATTTGGAAATTATGTAATAATTCTACCACATCTACATGCACATCACAATTATAATTATCATCAAATACAGTAAGATAGATTTGTTCAAAAAGATGTTTTGTGCTACTAATAAGTTTAGCACCACCAATAATCCATATATCCTTGTCGGGATTATTTGCTTTTATAACTGCAAGACTTTGCTCTATAAAGTTACCGTGTATAACATAATGTGTATCACGAAAATTATCAATTGATTGGTTAGTAACTACACAACAGGTTCTATCAGGTAATGGTTTTGGCATTTTTGTATCTAGCCATGTATTACTGCCCATTACTACAATATGTCCACGAGTATTGGTAGAAAACCACTGCATATCTTGTTTATCATGTGGCCACGGTAAAGTGCCATCTTTGCCAATACCACCAACTAAATCTATAGCAAAGATAGCCTTAATCATTAATCTAACAGTTTATTAGTTTTAGTTTCTACTTCATCTGCGATTGCGTTAATGTTTAGGTGAAAGTCAACGCACTCAATATCTTCGTCATGCATTCCAAGATAATTTTCTACTAGTGTTTCTATCTCTGGATAATCAATACCTTTTTTAATCATGGCATCAATTTCAAAACTATGTATTGCGCCATTTTTCAAATTAGCATTAATTGATTTAATAAAGCGAATGGGAACATCGCTAATTTCCATGTCGGAAATCAAATGTTCCCATCTATCAAAAAATTCAACACTAAAATTAGGCACTTGCTTTATTCTTGGTAGTCTTAGTAGGTGTCTTCTTTGCAGTAGCCTTTACAACAACTGGCTTTGCACCCTTAAGTTCATTCAATTGCTGTTGCATTCCTTGCATAGTCTTCATCATTTCCATCATTACAGCAGTCATATCTTGACTTGCTGCTGGCGCAGGAGTTGATGATGGCGCAGTATTAAGTTTTGCATTTTCTGCTGCAATATTGATACCAAGTTCTTCTGGACGAACACTATCGCTTACAAAAGCATCAGTTTGTGCTGTCTTTGCTGGATCAGCATATCCTTGTTGGTTTTCCATACGCTCTAGTTTCTTAACTGCTTCTTCGCCACGACCTACTTGTGATAGAAGTTTAGTTAGTTCATCTAAACGCATGCTGCTTTTGCTGTTAGGGGTAATCATAACACTATTACTTCCAACACGCTTTAGATAACCTTCAGAACTTAATGCTTGCAACATATTATTGCCATCTGCCATCATGCGGCGTTCAAGAATATCGCTGAATTCGTATGCTTGTTGACCTTCATCACTTTCAAGAATACGCATGACATCATCATGGTACTTCTGTGGCATAATATCACTATAAATTACTACTGCCATATGTGGCTCATCGTTACTCAATACTCGCTTAACGATAATTACTTTTTTGTCGTTGACTTTACCTACGTGCTTAAAAAAACTCATTGAACTGTTTCCTCTGTTGTTTGTTCTGGTGCTGCTTGTGGTGTATTAGCAGCAATAAATGATTTAACTTTATCATATACAGCACCTACACTTGAAAATTCATCTGCACGAAACGCACCACGCTGTGAAACAATTTCTACAATTTGAACCAAGAAAGCAATATCTTGAATGGTGATGCTTGGTGATGTTGTTACAGGAACATCTACAGTTTCTTCACTCATAATAATCTCCAATTTATATTATTTAATCATAAAAAAAGGCTCCGAAAAATTTTCGGAGCCAAGTTTAATTGGAGACAACACAACAACTTTAGTCCTCGTAGTAGGCATGGACACCAAACGGTGGTTCAATGTCCTTGCGATACTTGTTATGAATGATCCACACAGTATCACAATAGTCAGCGTCCCCCCAAGAACCAAAGGGTTCGCCATCGGTAAAGACAATAAGCAACTTAGGTTCAATTGCTTCAATCTTCATCCAATTCCAGTTTACTTCAAAGTCAGTTCCACCAAAGCCCCTAGCTTCATAGTTTACAAGTTCATCACCATCAGCAGTTGTGTAATCAACTGGATTGTGGATTTGTGTATCAAAACACCAAATCTTAACCTTGTAATCATCATAAGACTGCATGATACCGTTGACTTCACTAAAGAAGTTATTCAATTGTTCTTGACCAATTGAGCCGCTAGTATCAATAGCCACGCAAACATCAATAGCTTGATCTTTACGCATGTTAGGCAAAACAAATCCTTGTGAGAACATTTTCTTGTTAGGAATAGTCCAAGTGTAATCATTCTTAACAGTAGATTGGATTTGTTGTGTAATGAGTTCACGCCAGTTGATTTTAGGTTGGGTAAGTTCATTAATCATACGCTTGACGTTGCCAGGAACATCGCCAGCGCCAGCACTTTGTGCTGCTGCAAGCATGGCTTCTTTGAACTCGTCTTTAATTTTTTGACGTTCTTCATTAGACAGCACAGGACGACCCTTGCCATCTTTATCGCCATCTTTACCTTCGCCATCGCCACTGCCCTTGCCATCCTTTTCAGGATCAAGATGGTCATCAAGCAATTGGTCAAGCAAATCTTCGACGTTGATTTTCTGTGCGTTCTTGATTAAGTCTTCATAAACTTGTTCAAAGTTCCAATCGTCATATTTGCGATCATGCAGAACAGGCACAACAGTAATACGTTGACCAAGGTTATACTTGATGCAGTCAGCATTAACCACATAGTCCATAGCGATGTTAGCAAGATCACGCTGATAACCACGACCACGGTTCATGTGATCATAAGCGCAGTGAAGCAACTCATGGCAGAACAAAAACATCATTTGATTAGTAGGCAATTTCAGGATGAAGTCGCTGTTATAATAAAAGTGACGACCATCGGTTGCGGCGGTTGTGAGCCAACTATCTGCATTTACCAATTTAAGACGCATAGCAAGATTGCCAAAAAATGGTTGTTTAAGCACAAGAGCAATACGAGCCTTGAGAATTGCTTGACGTGCATTATGGTCAAGCGTTTGGTCAATCGTATCGGACAATTTGCCTGCACCTTGTTTCATTTTAGCCATAATTGTTCTCCTATCAATATATACATAATATCACATAATCTTATTATGTCAAGAGAAAAATAGGGGGGAAGTGCTGCGAACACTACCCCCCTAACTGTAGGAAAAAATCACACATTTTTCCTACGTTATCTCGCCCTCACTGTGATGGAGAACGATAGGGGCGAGATTAGTCACGCACCGCCGCCAGAATGAAATCGCCATTCTTGGCATGGTATTCCTTATAGTGTGCCATTTTGCTTGTTTTCATCGGCAACTTATAGTTACGAAGAATAGTAGCAAGCATCATAACTTGCAATTCCGTATCCATGTTATCAAGGAAAAATCGGAATACGTTGTCAAGTTCGTTATGCCAAGCAACATTTTCACTATCTTTCATGCGTTCACCGCCGCGACGTTCAAAGCTATCCTTGAGTTCATAGCAGCAAGAAACGGTAAGAGAATATTTTGCACCGATATCTTTTGCCTTGAGTTCTTTGACTTTGCCAGAAAGGATATCACTTGGGTTTGGCATTTGACTTGCAACCTTACGATGGGCTGCAAATTTAAGTGCAACACCTTCACCAACCGTGCCAGCAACAAGGTCATTCAATTCGGTATCATTAAGGTCTTCTTGTAGAAGATCGCTCACAAATGACCAAGAACGAGGAGTAGCAAAAGATGCACCGCTTGAACGTGGATCAAAATTGAACAAATCACCTTTGTTACAAGTCACATAAGCCACAACGTCAGGATTGATATCGTGATTAAGTGCCCAATCATTCCATGATTCGAAGTCAACACGCAAGTTCAAGTGAACAAAACGGTTAGCAAGAGGTGATGGCATACGATACACAACACCACGATCAGTATCACGGTTACCAGCAGCAACGATAACAACATTATCAGGAAGTTCATAAGTGCCAACACGACGATTAAGAACCAACTGATATGCAGCAGCCTGCGTAGCAGGTGCGGCACTATTCATTTCGTCAAGAAAAAGTACCACAACAGGATACTTTGCGGCTTCTTCGGCTGTTGGCAGATCAGGCGGTGCATTCCACATAGCATTACCAACAGTAGGATTGTAGTAGAGAACACCCTTCAAGTCAGAAGGGTCCATGAGTGCAAGACGCAAGTCATACAACTTGCCGCCCATGCTTTCACAAATATCAGCAACCAGTTCAGACTTGCCGATACCAGGCGCACCCCACAAGAAGATAGGACGCTTACGCTTCATACATACCATAATTTCACGCTTCGCAGAAGCAAGCGTAACTGTCCGAATTTCGGACACCGCATCATTAACTTTAGCCATTTGTTTTCTCCATCAGTTGACTATAATTCATAATAACATATTATTCGTGGTTGTCAAGCACTTTTTTTGTCTCTAAAACGGGAAAAATTTTCAATTTAATACGGACATAGTGCAGTCTTGTCTGGTAATCGTCATCATGTTTATGCACACGGGCTGTCAAAATAATGACACTTTCACGTTCCATTTTTTCACTTAATGGAAAGCATACGAGGCATCCGTCTTCTGTAACTCCAGTATGATACCATTTGTTATAATTATAACTAAAAACTGCTGATTTTATAGTGACTTTTGCCTCAATATTGTCGCCAATTTTGCCAATATGACGGCTATTTTCTTTCAAAATACGAATTTCATCACGTGCATTTTCACGTCCAATAGCATTATTATAAGAATTTGGAACACTAGCAATTAGTGCTAAGGTCTTGAAATCATTAGCAGAAATTTCTTTTTGTTCAGTAAGTAGAACCAAGTTTTTCCAATAGTCGTGCAGAGTGCCACTAATAAGTTCAATCATTTTGCTATCAAGATATTCCATAATTTCTGTTGCATTTTCAATATCTTGCGACAAAACATTAACGTGCTCAATTTCAGGGTTGAGAATATCACGCATAAGTGCGCCGTTGCTTTCCTCACCTTTTGCTTTGTCAGCGTCATACCGTTTGATATAACGACCATTGATCCGTTGTGCCGCACAAGCAGCCGAAATAGCATCTTTTAGTTTAATATGTGTCATTTTGCACCTTTATGCTTGTTTTTACGGCTATAACTACCCTTGCCCTTGCGGGGGGTAACAATTTTTTGACGGTATTTGGGGTCCGTTAGGGACTTTGCAATAAGGCTACGCATCGCTAGTTCTCCATCTATAATGCTAATTTAGCATATTTTTTGGATTTGTCAACCTAAAGTTTCTATGGCTTGGCGTAAATTTCCGTCACAAATTGCCAATAATGTAGATAATTCTCCATCTATTAGGAATAGTTCCCCACTACTCATTTTCAAAAACCAAGGAAACTTGTGGTAACGATCCATTAGAACTAATTCTTTGCCATTAATTTGATACTTTTTCTTATCAATATTATGTTTATAAAATTTATAACCTGCGTTTGTTAATAATTCAAAAGCAGTATTGTTTAATCTAAATCCAAAGTTTTTGTTATTATGATACCAGTATAGCACGTAAATATTTTTAAGATTAGTGTTAGGAATAGGCGAATTTTCACCATGTGCTAAATGATATAATTCATGTGTCCAATCAGTTTTAGATTTGTCTTTCATTTTGTTGGATAAACAGCGGCACCACTGTTTAACAACACAACACTAAAACGATTGGTTTTGAATTGTGTATTCAACTTTTTACATAAATTAATTGCATGACCTGGATTTGAAAAACTTGACTTTTTATACTTTGGTCCGCTATATTGTGCTAACATACTTGTTGTTTTAAGATTTACTGGTTTATTATCAAGAAAGATTGCCCAAATACCTTCACTAGCCAGAACTTGTTCTGACTTGTATGTTTGCTTATTTGTAATTTCAAGTAGTACTTGAGGCTTTGGTCTAGACATAATTGATAATCTTACAATATATTTATCGGATCGATTCGATCCTAAAAATCTTTCCCTATCATTTCTACCTGCAAGTTTTCATTATTGTTAATTTTTTCTTGTAAATCGGTGTTATATCCTTCAATTTCAACGATATATGAAAATATGTCAGCAAACTCAACAATCAAATTTTTTGCAGTTTCTTTATCAATAACTACCGTTTGATTGATGTTTTCAAGTTTTTGTATTAGGTTTCTTGTGTGAAATGTTCTAGGCGGTCTCACTATTCATAATCCTCAATTGTTCTAATTGCTCAATCTTAGTTCTAAATGGACCTTCATACTCATAACGCTGTATTGTAATTAGTTTTGGCGTATATTCTGGAACAAATACCTTATTATATTTTACAATATAATAGCCAGCGCAGTAATAACTGCTACTCTTTTCGTTCTTTGTATAAACAGGACATTTTAATTTTACATTCCACAATATATTGTGTGGAGTGTGATTTGTAGGAAAATCATAAACTGTATTTTCTACAGCAGGTTTTGTATCACGACTGCGACGAACAAACTTAATATCTTTTTGTGCAACCATTTCTTGCATATCAGGATAGATTTCAACAGTGTCTTCCATTGTGCAACGAACACCGCTTGTGGTTTGCGCAATGTTTCCAATACGCTCACCACGATCATTTTCAATAATCCAAAAACGGTTTTCTACAATATTTTTAGCCTTGAGTGACATCTTTAGTATTTCCTTGTATCATATCTTTAAGTGTATCATATTTGCTACGAACATACAAATATGAACTCCACCCAAGTGCGCCAGCAATATAAACTCCTGTATTTTGGATGTTATAAAATAATGATAAGACTGCCATTAATACAAAACATGTTAACAACATGTAAGAAATGGTCAAGTCAATAGTGCGTAAAATCTTATCCATATACGGTCTCCTGTAGTGGTTTTGCCATAATATCGGCAATAGGTTGAACATTTTCTGATAACTTTACAAGTTCCCATTTACTGCAGAACTTGATAAGATGTGTGCCAATTTGTTTATTACTCTTTGGCACAACTTTCATAAGTGCTTCGTCAATACTATCACGAATATGTTCAGGCTGTGCTGTTAAGTCAATAAGCATACGATTTTGCTCATAACGATCAAGCACACGATGTTCTACGCCTTCGTGGTCAGTCCAACGTTGCAACATCATGTTATTCCAAGCCCACCCACGTTTATCACGGTCAGCAAATGCTTCTGCAAGTCCAACTTTTTTGGTGCTGCCTTTAGTGCGAACACCAGGATAAGCACTCATAATATTATCAGTAGGATCACCACGCATACATTTTTCAAACAGCACAAACTTAGGATCATCTACAACTTTAGATTTTTTAGTTTTATTGTCAATAACTTCTTTACCATTATCATCAAAATATCCATTAAGTGTAATATGTTGATTGGTCAAGCCGTTGTAAATGGTGCATTTATCAGATAACAACTGATAAAAGTCGCTGTCATTACTTAAAATAACATGTTCATCTTGCGGATGCAGCGCAACCCAACGTGCAATAATATCATCTGCCTCTGCACGTGAAACCTTTATAACGCTGCAATTTGTTTTACTATCTACCCATTTTGTAAAGTCTTCATAAGCAGACCAAAATTCGGCATCTTCTTCTGACTCACGTTGTGTCATTTTAGATTTAATATCAGCACGATTTGCTTTATAAGCACTTTGGGCATCTTTGCGCCAACTACGACTTTCTAGTGCAAATATTACATGATCAGGACGATGCAGTCGATTGACCTTTTGTATTACACTAAACATAATATGTAGCGCAAGACCAATTTTCTGCCATGTATCAGTTCCACGATGCGTGGAATGACGTGCACGTGCAAATAAGTTAGCAGTATCTACAAGCAGATATTTCATAATAACACCAATATAATATACGGAGTTTAATTTGTCAAGGGTTATTTTACTTCTGTTCTGCCATCGCCTAGATTGGTTCTAGTGACATAACGAGTATTATCTAGGTTTGGTGGATTTTGCTCATTTGTGCGCAAAATATTACGTGCTACATCATTTAACCATGTATCAACCAAATCTTCGGGACTTGAGCCACGATATCCATTTGAACGCAACATTTCAATAAACTCTGCATTCCAATCTAATTCCATACTACCCATGCTTGGGTTTTGTGGATCGAAATCAAATCCAAGCACAGTAATGCGTGGTTCTTCTTTTTTTGGTTTTTCTTTTTTAACTCTTGGTTTGCGAGTTTTTGTTGGTTTTGGTTCACTGCTAGTTTCAGTAACGGCTGGTGGTGCGCTTTCTTCAATTACAGTAGAGGCGTCAGCGGTTTTATTAATTTCAGTTTTATTTGATTTACCAAATAGTTTGTCAAGTAATCTCATTTATCACCTTATTAATTTGGCACACGGTAACAGCGGCGTTGAGTTCCAAGAAAATTTCCAAAACGATCAAAAATTTCTTCACGACGACATTCGGTGTGGTAATAATTTTCATCATCATAACGTGGTTGATTTGCAATAGCACCACCAACCATACCACCGATTATAAGACCACCAATAAGTGGCGCAACCCAATTACCGCCACCACGATTTTCATAATGTCCATAACCAGGACGTGGACCTTCGTAACGACGATCACGCCACTGTGCGTTTGCTGTCGTTGCAGAAAGTAAGGTGACGCTTGCAAGTAGGATTGCTAAAGTCTTGCGCATAGTGGTTCTCCAATTAACTATAACCAATATAACATATTTATCGGGCTTGTCAAGGGTTAATTTAAGTATGGGCGATATTTTGCCTCAAAATCTTCAATATATCTTTTAGCACTTGATTTTAGGACAATTTTCTCATCTTCCATGCCTTCGGGAACTTCTGTGCCTAGATACTCGTATAATTCATGCGCCTTTACGTATTTTTTACCATTTTGTACTTCTTGCTGTATGTATTTTAATATAAAATACTCAACTTCTTCATCAGTCAAATCTAGTTCTTCTTGGTTATTCATTTGCGACCTGCAATAATGTTAAGTAAATTTTCCATGCTTCTTCTAAAGATGGATTTTGTTTACGAAGTGATTTTTGTTTTGAATAAGGAATGTTAAAAAATAAATTATCGTTACTATCAGGTAGTGCGTTATCAACCCATGTTAATAGATTTTGATTGCGAGCATTAGCAAAATTTCGCCAACCTGCACTATCCTGTGGGATAGTTCGTCCTGTATCATACTCAAAATCATAGTCGTATTGAGTGGTGCTCACCTATTACTTATCACATATTGAACTATGACTTCACTTAATCGTTCACCAAAATTTTCACCCTCGTTGATAACATGCAGTTCATGCATAAAACGATCTTTGCGCTCATCCCAGCGTTGAAACTCTACAATATATCCACCATTGGCAACATGCAATTTCATATTGATACCATTAGCATCAATTGTGTTTTCTTTAATTTTTTTAATATTAGAAAGATTTACCACGCTTTCTTCGTTTGCTGTATCCCAAGCCTTTTTTGCTTGTTTAAGAAACCATCGATCAAACCACTTCATACTTCTAAGCCATCCTTTGGAAAAAACTTTAACTTCATAGCAGCATAAGTTGCCGCTTCTTCATTTTTAAAAATTATTTGAACTTTGTCTAAACCACAAGTTGAAAAAAAGAAATCTTCGTTATATTTGTAACCCGCTTCACCTAACGCATTACTAATAATACAAGCAGCCTCTACGTCACGATAATTTGCATTTAGCGCACCACCTTCTACATAATCACCTGGCCCAAATGAATAACCATTTGATACAGATCGCTGTGTAAGTGACGAACTTGGAAAATCAAGTATCAAGGGTTTTTTTGACATTCATACGCCAACATAAAAAAACTTACATGTTCTTCGTTTGTGAACATAACTGGTAATTCTTTGCCATTATCAAGTTGAAGAAATACATAATCTTGACCATTTCGCAATCCATGATGATTAAAAATTTTTTTTAATTGTTGCATCGCTATGTTTCGTTTATTCCACAGCCCATATCTAGACGTATTGTTTAATTTTGCAATTGGAAATCTTGCTATATTATTTTCATTTTTATTATAAAATGGAACATCAATATTTGACACTAGCAAGATTCCATTAATTAGTGAGCGTTTCCGATTGGTTTTTCATCAAATAGTCTTGCATCTGTATCCCAGTTATTTGGGATTTTTTCGCCACGCCGAACTCGGTCATACTGCGAGTAAGCGTGAGAGTTACGCTTGTAAAGGTCGGCTTCGTTAAACACAAAGCCATATTCCACACAAAAAACCTTGAAATTATCAAGGTCGTTAAAAACACGATTTACATTATGGTTCTTAATCATTTTCATTTCCGTTATATTAGAGTTACATAATATGGACTTGCCAGTGCCATAATTACCAATATACAGCAAACTTATGGTTTGTCAACTGCTTTTTTATTTTTATTTTCCAATAACTTATTATAATAGTCAATAGCCGCTTGAAGTTTAGGAATATCGTCCTGTTGCACAAGCACATCATCCCAGACCAAATCTGACCCAAAAATATACTTAAGTGCAGCCCAAACTCGCTTGTAAAATGGAGTATGATTTACAGCCTGAATATTAACAATAAAGTCTGGTTTATAAGGCATCTCGTTGCCCCAATCATAAACCTGAACAATAATAGTATGTTCAGTACTTTGACATTCGCAAGAAAGAAATACTTTTAAATCATTATCTTGCTTTACTAGCATATCTTCAATATTGGTCATTATTTTGCTTTTGCTGGTAGCAGATACTCATATGTAATCAAACCACTATTGACGGTAATTTTAGCAACACCATCATCACTAAATTGCATAGTTTTATCGCCTTGAAGATTTAATATGCTTATAAACAAACTAACTGGATAAGCCCATTCACGCTTTAAGGTGCCGCTGATACCGCTATCAAATACAAAGTTACCTGCATGCGAAGCAGCATCGCCAAAATAAAACTTAAGATTAGTTCCTTCTGTTTTAACCGTAAACATTTTTTCTTCGCTGTTGGCTTGTGATTGAAACTTTAAACGTTGAATAGCAGCAACAGTTGGTTCTAATGTAATTGCCCAATTTGTTCCACGAAATGTTACAGTTTTGAGTTTCTCGTTAATAACTTCTGTAGTCATAAAACGATAATCATTCTTGAAATCACCATTAGCATTCTCAAAACGAACACCAACTGGTGTTGCTACACCATTACGTGTTTCAATTTTCAAGTCAATTGTTGCATCGCTTGCGTATTCTGGAATATTAATAATTGTATTAAGTTTTGACAAGTTTGGCATACCGAAAATGCCAGAAAATGCTGCATTTACTTCATTAAAACTAGCAGTTAGAATAATGCTGCGATCTTCACTTACGCTTGAAATTTTTGTTTCTTTATCATCGCCACTAATTTTTACAACATCTATACCTGTTGACAAGGTATGCTGAACAATATCTATTAGAAAGTCTTTCATTAAATTTTCCTTTTGATTTATAATAGCAAAAAACTAATCAGTTGTCAATAATTTCGGCCCAAGCACCGCCAACTTTTGCTCTAGGTTCAGAAACATTACCTTTTTGAGCAACGATGTAACTGCTTTTGAGTTCACGAAGATCATAGTTAAGAATAGTATAACCCATAAAAGTTAACCTGTCTATTAAATTTTTGTAATTTACTGTTGTAAAATCATTACTAAGCGACAACTGTTGTGACCAGATTTGATCATCAGGCATAAAATTAAAAATAAATTTTCCGCCATCATATAAAAGTTCAATTACATGACTTGCTATTTGCAAAATATACTCTTCGTTTGCCATAAAAAATTCATTAAAACAATACACTAATCCAAATGATTTAATTGGAAGTGCAGAAAAATCATCATTTTTTATTTCATACTTTCTTAATCTGCGTTCTACATAAAAATTATTATCAATATTTTTTGCTGCTTCATCGCAAACTTCAATAAACCTATCAGCGATGTATAGTGGCTCACTAGCCAAAACATACGGCAAAAATTGGCCGCTGCCAGGAAATATTTCCAATACTGGAACATTATTTTGGATTGTGCCACTTAACAATCCTGATAATATTTGTAGATCAAATTCATTAAATTTATTTTGATTTATAAAATTTAATCTATCATTTACATCATGTAACTTTAATTTATTAGTTAAAGTTTCGGTGCGGTCTCGCAATATTTTAAAATCATCTTGCAAACCTGCTTCAAGTTTATTAATAAGATTGTCAAACAAGTTCTCAACTTCTTTATAATATAAAGAGTAAGCAGCAAAATGTTTTTGGGCTTTTTTAAGACTGTTAATATGATTCTGTTTTTCAATAATATTCATTAGTTGAACTCAAATAATGTTGTAAATGTGTTATTGATATTTGTCCTATTAATTATGTCCCAATCTAAAACGCCTAACAAATTGTCAACCTTTTGGCTTACGATAGTATCTTCCATAATATCGCTATCAAACGGCATTTCTTTAAACCAATTTGGGATACGCATCTCATCTGTTGGATAACCAATACTAGTTAGTCCTAGTGGATTATTTTTGAGTTTGCACACAATAGTTTTCATACCATCTACAATTTCAATACTACGAGTATCGCCATGCATATTGCGTAATCGATTCCAATTAAGTGCAGCACGAACATGACCTGGCATATTTGCTTGACCTTCACGGCGTTCTAATTCACCATAGTATGTTAGTTTGTTAACACGCTTTGGTGTGCCTTTTTCCCAACTTGGTAGATTCTTAAACTTATACTTGAATTCACGAATTTCATCAACAAGTGTTTCTTGATCAACGCCATCAAGAACTTTTTTCAAAATATCAGACAAGAAATCTTGCACAAGTTTGGGTGTATCACTACGTTTTAGGTCAAGACCCATTGCTTTAACTTTACCAGTTTTACCTTCAACATCAAGACGTTTGCTTTCTAAATCAAAAATAAGCACAGCATACCGTTTCTTGGTAATAAACAGTCCTTTACTTGCAATAAGTTCACGCCCGCCTTTAATAATTTCACCAAGTTCTGGTGTAGTATGAAATGCTTCATACATAAATTTTGGAAACGTAAGGTTTACTTGTTCGCCAATACTATCATATAATTGGATACAAATCTCTTTATTCCATTCCATACGACCAGCCGCAACATCATCCTTGATAATTGGCCAAGCACTAAAATAAACTGAATCCGTATCACCATAGATTATTGATTTGCCAACATGGTCTGCTTCACCAGTAATAAGTTGATTTACAGTAGCATCCATGTGCTTAGCAATTGTTCGACCACATAGAGTAGTGCTTTGCCCAATACGTTGATCAAAGAAACGACAACCTACGTTAAGAATAGCACCGTATAATGAGTTTAAGTTAATCTTTTTAACCAACTGACGCTTGTCCCAAAATGCTATTTCTTTTGGATCAGTTGCATTTTTCTTATTTGCTTGTAGTTCTTTACGCTCACTATACCAACGTTCAAGTAAACTTGGAACTACACCTTGACGTTCAAGATTAAAGATAGTGCCATTTGCACTTAGTGCCCACGGCGCATAATTATCAAATATCATGTCATAAATTTGTGCAGCACTATATACTTCGCTGCTGCCATTTTCCCAATCAATAGTAATTTCTGTGCCAATTTCACGGTTCATTACAGCAGTATATTCTAGTGTAGCAAATAATCCTTCCCATGCTGCTGCAAATGACTTGCCTTCATCTATTCGTTGTTTAAGAAGTGCTTCTGTCATAATAGGACGTAACTGTCCAACAACTGTTTCTGGACCCATGTTTAGCGCACGAATAGTAGATGGATACAGCGAGTTAATATCAATAGCACCAATCCAGTCATGTAGTCCTTTTTTGGGATATGCTACGTAAGCACCTGCAACTTGGCTATTCACTTCTTCATCACGTGATCTACGATTAGGAACAACCATACCACGTCGATGTGCTTCGTTTATGATTGCTTGTTCTGTAACAGCAACTGCACCCATAGTAGTTTGTAACAACACAGTATTATCGTGTGCAATTTCATTTGCCAAATCAAGGAAACGTAATTTTTTATCTAACTTGTTTAACAGTGCAACGTCTTGGCGTGAATACTGAATAAATGTTTCAAAGTCACGATTATATAATTGGTCAAGAGTGCCTTCATAAGCAGTCTTGCGCTCACCAAGTTCATACTCACCGATAGCATCAAGACTATAACTGTGACGTTCTTCGTATGTATATTTGCGATACAGTTCCATATAATCCATATGCACACGGCCAACTAAATCATAAGTAGAACTCATTTTACCATATTTTTCATATTCACGCACTTTGGGAAATTGATCCCACAAACAAAAACGACGAGTGTCGTCTTTGCTTAGAACTTGTGTGACACGATTAATTACATAAGGAATATCAAATCCTTCGCTGTTCCAACCGCTAATAACATCGGCATCAGTAATAAGTTCTATGAATGTAAGCAACATTTCACGTTCGCTGTCAAACATAAATGTATTATCAAAACGACCGCCTATTCGGTTAGCCTCATCCATACTCATTTGTTTTGGTGGTAATGCTAATGTGATAAGGTGATCTAACCAATCAAGATAAACTGTTATTGCGGTTATGCGTGTGAATGGATCATCGGGTGTGCTATACCCCTTTTCAGGATCAAAATCAGTCTCAATATCAAAGAAAGCCGTTTGCAAGTTTGGTGAATCACTACCAAGATAGTTTTCGGCTAAACAACGAAATATAGGATTAATATCACTTTCGTATACACGTTTACCTTTGATTGCACCCAATTCACGGCGTAAATCTTTGTTACTGCGACAACTTACACGACGAACTGGTGTATCAAAAATACTGCGATATGTTCCATTATCATCTTCATAATAAAATACATAATTACAATTGTATTCTTTATAAACACGCTTACCGTCTAAACGTTCAACAACGTGAATACGTTCACGTGTTCTATCATGAATAGCATCAACGTATGACAATCAACACTCCAATTCTTGTTATATTATAATTTATTACTGTGAATCTTGTAAATTATCCGTAGATTGTAGGATGCTTTCAATAATTTCAAGTTCTTCACGTGCCTTGTTAAAATCACGCTTTTGTGCAATTTTGATAGCCTTCTTAATAAGTGAAGGTTTTACTTGCATTTCTTCTGCAACTGCTGCAATAGTATCATTTAGACCACCACGCAGTGTATCAATTTCAGTATTAACGCTAATGCTTTCGGTGATAAGTTGTTTTAGTTTGCTTGCTTCTTCTTTATTAAAATTACGTGCCATTTTCTTCTCCTTGCTTGTAAAGTTCTAATAGGGTTTGGTATTGCTCATAAGCATCCTTAAGCGTAGGATACTTTTCGGTAAAGTATGGATCATCTGCGATAATCATCATCTTATCTGCGATCATCATAACAGTTTTATATAATTTATCAAGATTTATTTCATTATGATTTGTTCTAATTATTGCATCGGTATTATCAGGTGGCGTAATCTGCACTTCTTTACCTGTAATGGTTAATGAAGGCGATGGTTGAACATTCCAACCAGAGGTAGTTAATACAGAACCACTACCGCTACCGCCGCCACCAACTGTATTGATTGTATATGTTGTAGTTGAACCTGTTGCACCAATTGCTGGTACGTATGTAGTTTTAGACGGACTTTGGACGATGTTGACGGTCATGCTTCAATTTAGCAGCAAAAGCATCAGGAGTCAATTTATATTTCTTAATAAAAGCATTATGCAAATCTTTTGGATTAACTTCAAACTCGCGACATAAACGTTGCATTAACTCATCTATGCTATCGTAATCTGTTTTTTCAATATTATCTAGTTCGCTAGCCAGTCTTTCAACGCAGTTTTTCATATTTTTTGGTTCTGCGGAATCAATTATTTTATCATACTTCCAACGAGCAGCCATTAAACCTCGTGCGCCAGCACTTATTGGGTTGCGACCTTGAATACCAACGCTCATCGTTGCTTCTGTGATTTCTTTAATACGCATAATATTATTTATCGGTTAATTACCATACATTTGATGTAAATAAAATACTACTATCTGTGTTTCTAAAAGAATCTAGGTGTTTAAGTTTTGTAAGAGCATTCATTAATTGACTTTCATCACCATCTTGTAGCAGTTCGCTGTGCAAACTAGCAAAATTTGGTATGTTATAAATTTCTTCTAATAGTTTTTGTTTAACATCGTAAGGCAAATGTCTTGCTGCGTAATAACTTGGATTAATTAATAAATTTGGCACCGTATACCCAACCATCGTTTCATCAAGTATTCGCAAATCATTTTTAGTAAAACAAGCATTTAATAAACTATATGTATAAATTTTGTAAGTATCAACATTACTAAGTTTTTTTATTTTATTATAATTCTTAACTACTTCATCCCATTTGGCTGGCCAACGAATAATATTAAATCTTCCGTAAGTTGCATCGATACTAAAACCTATGCTTACTTGCTTAAAGTTTTGTAGCAGTGATATAATTTCGGTATCTAAAACTGTACCATTTGTATAAAATTCTAAGTGTATATTTTTAGAAAATTGATTTTCAACTGCATATCTTAAAATTTTATAAACTCTTTTGCTGTATAATGGTTCACCACCATATAGCGTAAGTGTTTTAACATTATTCCATAAATTTGAATTAAAAAGATTTTCTAAATTAACGCTATGTTGAGTTGAATCATTAACATTATACATTTTTTTGTTTTCAACAGACCAACGACTGCTGCTGTGACTACCACATGTAATACACGCTATATTACAATTATTATCAACTTTGATTTCAAGATTAGTTAGTTCAAATTTATTTTGTTCAAAAAGGTTTGCGTTCTTAGTACCTTTATAATTAAATCTATGGCTATTTGTATTGCCATCTAATTCAGTTTTTCTACATACATCGCAGCCACTGTTCCAACGATTTTCTTTTATATCGTTGCGAATTTCTTTGTTAACTTCATCAAAAGATTTATATACAAGGTTTTTTGTATAATAACAACATGGTTTGTAAAAATTGCCTGCAAAAACTATGTCTGTAAAAGGACGCCAACAGAAACTGTCTGTGAAACTTGTCATGCCTTGCCGTTAGGATTCAATAGTGGCGGACGACCAATTGCATCTACTTTATTACCAAATTTTGCTGCTTGTCTTTTTGTTTCGCCTGGTTTGACATCTACTGTCATGCTATTAGCATAGCGTGGGTCTTTTGCCGTTTTTTTATTAGGAGCCACTACGCCTACACCAGCGGCTTCATCGAGGTCAAATAACTCAGTTAATAACATTTTAATCACCACTTACGGCAAGACCAATATCTTGCTTTTGTGCGTGGACCTGGATTTGCACAGTGGTGTCTTGCACGAAAACTCTTGCGACGTTTTGGGTTGCTCTTTTTAATACGCATCTTTTTATCGCCAAAATTAACTTTCTTAACATTACCAGTTTTTGGGTCTTTGACAAATACTTTAAACTTTTTTACATCACCACGCATCGGCTTGCTTAATGGAACTTTGCGACCATGATATTCTGCTTCTGCTACAAGTTCTTCATAAAGGTCATCCATAAAGAAACGAATTTCTTTGTCACCTTTGTTTAATACAATATCATCATCGTCTTCAGCGATATCCCATCCCATATTGCTTAACATTTTGGATGCTTGAGCATATTTTGCTTCGCCGCCGTGATACCACATTTTTGCTAAGCGTTTAAGAGTTTGTGGGTTATCTTGTAGTGAAACTACTTCACCTTCACCAATGCTTTCTACTTGTCCACCAGTGCGAATATAAGCATCATTTTTCTCTCTATCATAGTACATTGGGTTGTTTAAATACATACCTAATCTATATGTCCAAGATTTCCAATTCTTAATTTCTTGTGCAAGTTTAGCATCAGCACGTTTTTCCCAATCATATTTTAAAACTTCTACTTTTGCACCTGGCATCCCGCCTTGTGCTAAAAGATTATTCATTGTTTTTGCAAAGTTAGTAGCGCCTGGATTTAATTGCACTGTTCCATCTGCTGTTATATTAGCGATATCATCTACAATATTCGACCACTCAACGTAGTCCTGATTTAAACCTGCAACTATTGCTTTTCTAATTGCTGCTTGTTGAGGAGTGTCGCCAGGCATTGCAATATTTGTTATTGGTGCTTCACTTAAATTACGACTTTCAATTTCATTTAAACTTTCAAGAACTTTAAACAGTTTTTCATCACCAAGTATTGTGATACTATCTCCACTCGTTTCCATAATTTCTGTATCTACTTGTAAAATATCACCAAATTCAAGATAAACACCATCGCCAACAGTTGGACGATCTTCTGCTATGGCGGTAAGTTTTTCAATTATGGAACGCATATCACTCATGTTATAAATCCTAATATATTATTTATTTGGCTTTGGTGCTTACACGAATTGGTGCCTTGCCATTACCACCAGTATTTTTTCCGCCACGACCTGCTGCGTTCTGTGCCTTACGCTTACGAGTTACTGCACTTTTCTTTGCAGATGCACTCATACGACGTGCTTTTGCTGCTGGTACACATTTAGCATAACCACTTTTGCTGCCACTTGTGCCGCATGGTGGATGCTTCCCACCAACTTTTTTACCAATATTAACCCACTTGTCTTTAAACCATTTGTGAAGATTACCGCTTGCTTCTGGTAGCACTAGATTACCACAGTGCATGCAATAATCAACTTGTTCAAGTAGCACACTTTCTGTAATTGGATCACACTTTAATTCAGTGCTTTCACTTTTTCTTTTATTCTTGACGCAGTTTGGATATTTCTTTCCAAACATGGTTTTCATGCCTTGTTTATGATAACCTTTCCAACATGCTTCACCAAGAACATCTTCCATCTTCATTTTGATTTATTGCCCCAATTCTTTGCACCACTTTTACGGCACTTAACTAACGCACCGCTTGCATATGCACTTGGCCATACTTTGTAACGGCTCTTAACTTTATAATAGCAAGCATCTTTTTTTTCATCTACACGTGATTCTGGTAGCATCAAGCCGCCACAGTGTGGGCAACTTTCTTCTACGTTGTCGTGTGCAGCAGCACCAACTATTTCATCATAATTGTCCATACAAAGATAATCGTGATTCTTACTAAGCGCAATCATTTTTTCAACAACATCATGTAAGTCTTCATCGGTCTTGGCATCTTCACGAGCATATTCCATCATGCGAAGTAGTAATGGAATATCCATACTGACTGTATCAGTTGCATCTGCTTCTGGAATAATTTCTACATTTTCTGTTGATGGGATTTTTGGTTTACGAATAGCACTGCCTGGTAAAATTTTATCCATGGCTAAATCAATTCCAGCACGTTGTTTTTTAGTTTTACCAGCAGGATTTGCAGTTAAAACATTTGGATTGCGAGCAAGACGTTTGCCAACATATGATTTTAATGTATTTGTTTTTAATTCGTCAACGTGTTTTGGCTTTTTGCCGCGCTTCTTCATATTAATAGCAATCGCTGCTTGTTGCGCTGGACTACTTGCTTCAAAGATAATATCTTTAATTTTCATGGTCCACCGCCTACCATTTTCTTACCTGGTACGCCTTTATCTGTGCCTTTCCAATATCCAGTAAACTTTGGTCCACTTGGATTCTTTTCGGCATCGTTCATGGCACTTTCAGTTTTTTTATCAGTTGGTTTTTGCATTTTCTTTTTCTTTTTTATAAAAACTGCTGGACTTGTGCCATATAGTTCTGTTGAACGGTCATGTTTGTCAATTGCAGTATTTGTTTTGAATTGCAATTCACGATCAACTATGCCATCTTCTTTTACTTTTTTCTTTTTCTTTTTTTGATTATACGTTCCACCAAACAGCGAACCAATCTGTCCACGACCAATTATACCCACAGCACCAGCGCCACCAGCAATACCACCAGCACTACTTGCGCCAGCACTAGCACTTTCACCGATTACATGAAAACCAGCTTGTTGTTTACTTTTAACTAGTGCACTTGGAACCATAAGTGGTGCGCCTTGTATATTTCCGTTACTGTCAATTCTAGCCATTTTTACCATACCAGGAGTTTGTGTTAATCCTGGTTTCTTTGTTGGTGAACCGCCTGGCGTTTGTTGTGATTGTTGCGTTGGACTTGGGTTTTGAGTTCCACCTGTTTGAGAAGTCATAGGTGGTTGATCTTCGTACATATCACTAGGATAACGCATTTCATAATCAAGATAATCAAATACGCTTTCGATATAATCAGCGGCACGTGTTAACTTGCGTTGAACCCAACCTTCTAGACCTTGATCTTCACCAACATTTTTTAGTAAATCATGAATCATAAGTGCTAACTTAGCAGTGCGATAAAGTTCTTGGCGAGCCATTTGAACTTCGTGGTCTGGATATTGGTTGTATGTTTGTGGCATAGGTTCGCCAGTAAGTTGTGATTGGCAATCACATTCACTAAGTGATTTTACATAGTCTGGAATTTTGACCATATAACGTCCAGAGTATATTTTCCATAACATTCCATTAAATCGTTCTGCCAATTTCATGGCTTCGTCATAGTTTGTAATTAATGGACGACCGTTTTTTCCAATTAACTTACCATATACGTAAGAGTCAACAAGTTCATAATTCATGCAAATAATCCCATAATATTTATATTTAAGAGATTATTCGTAGATTGTAATTACCTATATGCAACGATAGTGTTTTATATGGTAAATCAAATTTCAAATCATTCAATCTAACTTTTCTAATTTTTGCTTCTTTGCCTTTGCAATTTCTTATTTCAAGAACATTATTGCTGTTATATTGAATATTTGCATGAAAACAATCAAGTATGTATTGATCTGACGGAATTTTAGGATATGAACGTTCAGTTATAAGTTGTTCGTTGAAGAATATTCTATAAACTATTTCTTCATTTTCATAATTTTGAACTGTTGGGATAATTTCTAATTGAACTAAAACTTCACTCATGCAATACTCTCTGAAGGTCTTTTAGTAATTTATCTTCAGAGTTTTTTAATTCACGATTTTGGGAGGTTTTTAATTTTGAAATTTTTGCTTGAAGTCGTCTAAGGTTTTTACGATTAAATTTTTTATTATTTTTTCTGAGGAATTTTATTGCTTGGTGTCTTATGTTAGTAGAATGAACTTTTAAATTTGAATTTAACTGATAATTCTCCCAAATCTGCACAATTTCATCCCACTGTGCTTGGGAGAGTGAAATATTTTCGTCAAGCATAGTTCTCTCCTCATTATTCATATCTCCCTAATCTTGCAAAACTAGAGAGTTCACGTGCTACTTTTGTGTAGTCACTATCTTCATATTTTATACCAATACCACCAGCACTTCGCCAACTTGAAATATTCTTGCCATAGTCATCAACTAAGATACAAGGATTACCACCAAGTGTAGCAAACATGGCTTTATTATGAGTTAATTCAATATGCTTAGGTGGCATATCACTTAAGTGCATACCTACCCAAGCCAACTTGCCAGGTGAACTGCGTGTATCGCCAGTAAGTGGGGTAGAACAAATATAATAACTACCAAATTCTTTAATTACATGCGCAACAAGTTGACGAGCATGTGGAAGTAACGGCAAATCTACCCAGAATGTAGGATGCTGTCGCACAAGTTCTAACTTTGCTTCTGGATTGTCTATATCTTTATAGTGGTCTTTGCCGTCCAATTTGGCCCACTCACCAAAAAAATCAGCGAGAACTCCATCTAAATCAAGGTAAACTCTGAACTTTTGGTAATCCATACTATATTTATCCCTATTATTGAACACAATTTAGTGTATCATATCCTGTGGATAAGTCAAGTATTATTAGACCGCAGACGCCGCAGCACCTGGTGCAGTGTATGCAACTTTTCTTGCTAATTTAGCAGCAGTAGGTGCTACTTTCTTGGCAATTCCAGCACCAACTTTGCCAATTTGCTCACCAGATTTTCCTAATATTTCTGCACCATAATCTATTGCAGAGTGTTCACCCCAGTGTAGTGCACTCTTTACCAATTCTGTGCTTGATGCAAAATTTAATAATGCACCAAATCCCCAAGATAAAGCACCAACCTCACTACCTGTTTTAACAGATTGGCTTAGTTTTTTACCTAATACCAAGGATTCAAAAGCAGCTAAGAATCCAGTTACAATAGCACCACCAATAATACCAAGTGGTAAAGTTAATATAACAGCAACTGCACCCAATATTACTGCTTGTAATTTAGGATGCTTTTCAGCAAATTGTCTAAACTTTTTTATATATTGGTTGATAGTATATCTAGTTTTTGGACTAAATGATTTAGCAAATATTTTTTGAACTAACTGATCAAATTTTTGATCAAAATTTTCTACTGCTTGGGCTGGTAACTTTAACAAATCTTGTAATGTATCATTTACTGATTTTTTAAGTTCATTGGCAGCAGCAGGCGGAACATCTTCAAGTAATATATTAGGATTAATTATGCTCTCAAATACTTTAAGTATTTGCTCTTCTGTTAGATCATTAACTGAGAATACAATTTCATTTATAAGCATATGTTATTTATTTCAAGTTAGAAAAGTGATGCGGCAAATGACTTTGCATAACCAATTGCTTTTTGATAGGCTTGTTTTATATAGTTTGTAAAAGATGGTGTTTTTACATTTTTCTTAGCATCTTCTAAAACTCTTTCTACATCAGGTTTAATTACTTCCCAAAATTTAATAAATCGTGTATATAAGTGGTTATATTTTTGATTGCCTTTTGTTCCTTCTGGAAACATGTCTCTGGTAATTTGGTTAACATTTAAAAAACGTTTAATATTTTTATATAGATTTTTAAGTTTTTGTTCATCTGCTTTTAATGCTAAGTCAAATGCTACTTCTGAAAATCTTAGTAATGCTTGTTGAAATCTCGCATTTATTTCATGAGGATTTCTCAAATACTCGTCGTGTGTTTGGTTTGGATCATAACTGTGACTTGATTTATGTGTTTTATTTGAATACCATTCTATATATTCATCAGAAGATTTAAAAGAATCAGTAGCATGAATCATTTCATGTGCAAGAATACTATATACTTGACCCCAATCACCTATTTTATTAGAATTTAATGCAATTTTATTTTGATTTCTGTTCCAATATCCACCAATATTTGGTTTTAATTTTTCAATAGTAATATTAATTTTCAATAAAAAAGATAACAAATAGTAAATTTTATCTTGATTTTTATCATTTACAACATTATTGCCCCATGACATAATTTGATTTATTTTTTTTTCAAATATTTCTTTTGTTGGTGCATTATCATCATTTGCAAGTAAATTATAAATTGTTTTGTTGAAACCTTGTTGTTTTACTTTTGTTTGCTCAATTAAATTATACATTAATTGTTCTGCAATTATATTAATTAATTTACTTTCTTCGGCTGTTTCAACTATAAACTCGTGTGCTCTCATGATAGTTGCTTTACACTCCAACCTGTAAAACCTGAATTATTTGCCAGCGGCGTGAAATGTCTTAACGCATCTTGATAAGAATTAAATTCTAATTCTTGTGATACCTGCGATCCATTACTAACAAATAAAGCATAAGTTCCACGACCACCTGGATTTGCAACATTAGGTCTTGATGCTGACGCAGGTTCAGCAGGAGGTTGATTTACAATAGCCTCGCCTGGTCCCATAAAGAATAATTCTTGTTCTTGGGTATCTGGATCAACTCTAAACAATACAACACCACGCAGACCGCCTAATGTTCCACCCCAGCGAAGTTGACTGTTATTTTTTACCAAATTATTACTATATATTTTTGCTTGACTTGGACTATTGGTAGAAAAGTTAGTTAGTTCGTTACCGTTTGATGTGTATTTCAAGATATATCTAACTTGTCTGCCCTCATCATCATTTGCATCTGGTGCGGCTTGTGCTTGTGGTTGTGCTTGTGGTGGTGTTGGAGCACGGTCTTCGCCACGAGACGTAATACGCATCATTTCATCACGCATATATTGTAGTGAATATTCATCTAACACTCGCACAGCAAAACGTTCTATTGGTAATTTAGTTACACCCCAGTGCTTTTCTGCAACAGGAACAGCGGCTTTTGTTATTTCACTACTATACGTATTGTATAAATCAACACCAGGTATATAGACCAGTGTTACACTATCTGTTTCATTTTGGTGTGTAGTATAATATTGAACACGAACCATACTATAACCAGGATAACGTAGGTTAATATCAGCGAGTGGTAATTGGCGAGTATTAGCAAACTTAACTGCCAACTCAATCATTTCATATGGGTTAGTTCCCTTTATCTGAACAACTCGGTCACCGCTTTCATCTTCCAAGAAACCATCAACTGGACCAACACCAAGTGGTGTTACAGGCTTACGACGTTCTTGAACATCACGCAATTCTTTTATAAGTTGATCTTTGTCAATAGCACCAGCAGTATACTTTGCAAATATTTGCATAGTATTATCTTTTTCATTAATTCCAGCACTTACAAACTTATACAATTTCTTTTGGTATTCTTTGAAAGAATCTTCTGCGTCAGCCGCTGCTCCCATAACACGCACATAACGTAACATGGTTTTGCGGATTTCTTCATATTGTTCAAAGTAATTACCGCCAGCACTGCGAAATTCGATATAATTTGGTTTGATATTCACACTTACATAACGGTCGCCACGTGGTACTAGCAACTTGTTAATTTCTAATCTAGCAACATCACCCATAGCAGTTTTCATCTTGTCAAGAATTAGTGGAACATTCTTTTTAGCATTTCGCCCACGAACCTCACGCTTGGCTTGTTCAAAACTGCTTTTTGTCCAACGACTGTTAGCACGACCAAATGCTTTAAGCACATATTCATCACCTAACAACATAATCAATTTTAAGTGGTCAACATTTTCCATAGTTTGATAAGGGATAGATACACCAATATGGAAACCTGTTGTGCGGTTAGTATAGTAACCATTGCTCTTTGCCCAACTGAATACGCTTTCAAGAGCGTTTAGACCATTTTCCAAGTCCATTGGTGGTGATACAAGTTCAATTCCACCATCGCCATCGTTGCTTGGGCTATCAAGTGAACTATCTGGTTCAAATATCCAAGTGGTTTCATCACGATCTGCTCCGTGATAACCACTACTTGCACGTGCTTTATAGCCAGTTGTGCGTCTAAAATCATCTACAACATCACCAATATCTGTTGTTGGTTCTTCTCTACTTCTGCTATATGTATAATGCGGCCAAGATAGCGATTCACGAGTATTGCGATTTACCCAACGCATAAAGTCATACATATCATCAATGCTATTGCGACTTATGAATCTGCCCCAAGTATATTCTTCGTTTTCTTCCATCCAATTGGTGCGAACATTATCTTTGGCATCATCAAGTTCACGCTCACTTGCTTCGTCCGCAGGAGTATCGCCTAACTCTTCTTGAACTGCGTCTTTGTAATCATCGGTGCCTTCATATTCATTATCATAGGTTTCATACTGATATTCACTAAATGCTTCATAGAACGATTCTAATGCACTTTCAACATCACTGCGGGTATTGATATCACTACCACCAGTAAAGAAATTTATAACATCACGCTGACGATCACGATAGGATGCGCTGCTTGGAAACTCTTCGTTTGCATCCATATCCTCTTCTTCTTCCTCTTCGCCTTCTTCACCGCCAAGACCAGGAATATACATTTCAGTTTCAAACCCAACTTTCATACTCTTGGCAAATGGTGTATCGGCAAACTTTTCAAGAGATGTTGGACTCATATTGATTTCGTTTAGGATACTTTCTTCAAGGCTTTCGTCTCTATTTGGAACTTCTGCCAATTGCCAAGGTGCTGCCAAATTATGTTCCTCGGCATAACTTACAGCATAACGACGAGCACCAGTTACACTTGCAGCGTTAAATGTATGAACAACACGACTTTCACTATCCAAAATATTATATGTTGTGCCATTTGTAGCAGTAATGTTTGTTTGTGGTCTTGGGATAGCATTGCCCGCAATATCATAGCCACGATCAATTTCTGCTTGTGTATATTGGCGAGGTTGTTCTGGTTGTGCGGTTGGTTGAGGAATTAGTTGACCTTGCGTATCCCATAGATTATTGTTGTTTGGTGATCTTATAGCAATACTTGCTAATGGTAGACTACGTTCTTGCGCAAATCTTTGGGCTGCTTGCGTTGCTGCGTA
>Ga0208379_1000010_pt1 | contig 103546 bp, 122 predicted proteins | sample CryBogCBE02Aug07_FD_184559 | JGI IMG/M metagenome (GOLD analysis project Ga0208379, IMG submission 184559) | Freshwater microbial communities from Crystal Bog, Wisconsin, USA - CBE02Aug07 (SPAdes) | ecosystem: Environmental > Aquatic > Freshwater > Lake | place: Crystal Bog, Wisconsin, USA... | reverse complement strand
CCCTTTTCTACACACCTTTTAGAGTTTTATCGGCCGTCAAAGAATCACAGGACATCGATTTGGAACTTGAACTTCGAATACTTGTTAAAAACGGATTTAGTTTGCCCAAGATATGGGGGGGTAGCGGGCAGCAATGCTGACCCGTTTAAGGAGTATTTAAGGGTTCGTTTTGCGGACGGGAAGTAATACACACGGTGGAAGCGAGAGGAGGGGCTACACCAAACATAGAACAAAGGGCTTCGGTCCAATTTTTCACTAAAACGAAATCACTTTTTGATAATCTTTGTAACATCAATACAAGATGTCTAACAAGTACCAGATTGACGGTACTGCTGAGCCAATGGAGATCGATGATGACCCCATCATGTCTGTTCGTCAGTATAATGCTCTGCCACGCGATCAAGCTGAGAGGTTCCTTTCCCTTTGGGTTGAACGTCAGGTGGATAAGGTGTGGGCAGAGCAACAGATGGCCCGACTGCGTAGGCAGCTGATGGTTTCGGCAATGGGTATTCGCTAGATAAAAACGAATTTAGTTTGCCCAAGAATGAAGGATAGCCTGGGGATTTACAACTAAAACATACTTGAAAGCAATTAACGCAAACAAGTCCCCTCTGAACCTCTCATCGACGTCACGTAACTCCGGTGTGGTGTGACTAGATCAAGTTCAGAAAAATCGAAGAAGATGTGTGGAACATATGAAGAGACGATGAATACGCGGCGCGAGGCCGCAAACATGGCCAAGTATGGCTGTGAAGCATGCAGTTGCTGCGGGCACCAGTTTGACGACTGGACAACGGAGGCAGAAAACGGTGGACGCAAGAGGCGTGCCGTGATAAAGCATCCGCATGCGAGGAGGATTGATGACAAGACGCGGGAAAGAATTCCGCAGTATCGTATCCTGCCGTGCGCGAGCTGCCCTGAGCAGTTCAAGGACGAGTTCTGGGCACGACAAACCAAGGACGAGGAGGTTGCGTGGGCACTTCAGAATGGATTCTGATATGCGCTAAAACCAAAAACAAAACACAAAAGAGCAAACTTTCAAAAAACAAAACACAAAAGAGCAAAAATCGAAACAAAAAAGACAAAAGCTCAAATTTTTCATTGAAAACGGAATTATTTTTATTAAAAAAGATGATATCGGGACTCGTGCAGTGTTCTAAATCCAACGCTTGTCTGTTGAGGTAGCTCCTCAAACAGATAAAGGCTTTGTGAATTTGAATACTGGCGACCTTGATAACAGGGCATACAGCGTTAAATCGGGTATGCATGATCTTAAGCAGGAGGTGGAAATGGCTTGGGGATTGAGACGATAGGGTAGGTGACACTGCTTGACAATATCTAGTATCAGGAATCGTTAGAGACTCATAACAAGTAGACTGTCACGTCTGCTTGTTTTTTCACTTCCGATGTTTCCTCGTTTTACGTTTAGATTTCTTCGACTTACGAGTCTTACGTTTCTTCCTTCCCTGACCTTTTGGTACAGACGTAGTAGAATAAGGATTGGGAACATTCCTTATCGGGTTCGTACCGCGAGTCGACATTCCTGCCCAATCCCACTCTGTCTCAAGACCCTTTGAAACCTGCGGAGGTTTATCTGGAAACGGCGGTTTGAACTCTGGAGCGTTTGGGTTTAATGCAATTACTCTAAAGCCATGTTAAAAATAAAAATGGCCCTTTCGGGCGTTAAGTTGCAAGGCAGAAGATACCAACCGCAAACACTGCAAAGGATGTTGTAAAGAACATCATCCCAATAATGTAAGCGGCTGAATCCGGTGTATACCTGATCTGTTTAGATTCATCAACTGACGCAATACTGCACATAATGGTAAACAGAATGAGCCATAGCATAAGCAGATACTCTTTGAACGTCATCTTCTTGTAATGAAGAATGTTTGATTTACAATTTATAAATCCGTTTTTGTTTTGGTATAAAACGGATCGTTTACATATATTTGGTACTAATAAATACAATAAACATGCCAAAATACACTTGCACTCAAACTGGACAAATGTTCACCCGAAAGAATGATTACTTGAACCATTTGGAGTCATTGGTAAATACTCTTCCAAAAGGTGATACCAAGATGCCAGAAGGACGATTATCGATCAGTTTGTTTTCGGGCGCTGGAGGTGATACATTAGGAATGGAAAACGCCGGTTTGAAGGTTGTAGCATTCTCTGAAAACAATTCAGCATGTGTAAAAACCCACAAGCAAGTATTTCCAAACAGTAAATGGTTAGGAGAATCTGTGAAGGGGGACATTTCAAAGATCCCAGATGAAGAGTTCGGGCATTATACGGACAAGATATTCATGGTATTCGCAGGGTTTCCATGCCAGGGGTTCTCTAATGCCGGAAAGAAGGACGTGTCTGATCCAAGAAATAAGATGTTTCACCAGTTTCTGCGCGTTGTTCGTATAGTAAGACCGGAATGGATTATGGGAGAGAATGTAGCAGGATTGCTTACCAAAAAAACAGACGACGGCGAAGATAGTGTCATATCAATTATCCAGTCATACTTTTCAGAGATAGGTTACCCTATAGTCTTCAATGTATACGACATGTCAAAGTGTGGAGTTCCTCAATCACGTAAGCGTCTGGCACTTATTGGAAATAGATTGAACATACCGTTCGTTCTGCCAGTATACAACGAAAAGAAGGTCGGTTTACAAGGAATTGTCGAACAGGTACTTGATGGAGCGATAGAGACAGACCTACCAATTCCAAATGAATGTTTGGTCCAAATTCCAAATGAACTGGAGCCGTCTGGAACTCCACATCCATACATGGTACTAAAGCACACGGAAAATCTAATTTCGTTTGGAAAACGTGACTCTCCTTATCACAGTGAAATATTGGACTTGCGCAATCCATGTAAGACTCTCATTTGTGCGTACACATTTCAACCAAGACTGTATATCGGCCTACAAAAGTCAAATGGAAAAAAGTATGTAAGGTGCCTTACTGTTCGTGAGGCAGCTCAAATACAAGGTTTTCCAGCCGACCATAATTTCTATGGATCGCGAGATGATTGTATTAAACAAATTGGTAATGCCGTTCCACCTCTGTTTATACAGAAGATGGTGGAGAAGATGTTATCCTCTTCAGAACAGACTTAAACTTATTGTCAATAAACTCCGTGGTAAATTGTTTACACGGATATTTGTTTGCTAGACGAAGATAAATCTTGAGAAATTCAGTGTCCTTGAGAATATTATTATTTTCCTTAATAAACTTTCGAATAGTCGCGTATGCCAAATGATCCTTTTTCGTACGAGTTTCCTCGCCGTAACCTATGTATACTTTATTAATCTTCCTATCAGTGAAATTAATAATATAAATCACATCATCCTCAAACCATCCATCGTTAAAGCAGAAGGTCTTGCCTTTAGTGTGTTTTAAATCAAAGTAATAATTAGTTCGCTTTCCCATTTCTACTATCACAACTACGAAATCGATACTGCTTTGAGTACTTTTGGACTGGTAGTAATAATACTTGCCATCCTCAGATGGAATTGGAGATCCCTTTGAGAGAAACTTAAATCCATTCGTATCAAGCAGACTCGCAAATGCGCTTTCATGATCGGTAGGAGCATTCCCAGTTCCTTGAGATCCAGGCTTTCCCTGCTTCTTAAGAAATTTCTTCATGTCACTGTGCTCCCCTTTAAGAAGAGAAGGATTAGTGTGAATTGCGGTAAGAATATCGGTTATCATCTTCTTGTAATGAAAAATGTTGGACTTACAAATTGTAAATCCGTTTTTGTTTTGTTTTGGTTTTAAATGTTGAGCCAAACGCCAAGCTTGCGCGCCTCGAGTTGGAGGCGCAGGCGCTCGTGGTTTAGCCACAGTTGTTCAGAATCCATCGTATCAGGGAACACGCGCTCCTTGTAGTCGTAGTAGTACTCCTCACCCATATCTTTGTTGCAGCTACGGCATGTAGGCAACAGGTTCTTCACCTCGTGACGTCCGCCGCGCTTCACCGAAATGATATGCGCAGCGTTCCAGCCGTTCTTCTTATCACGACTGATCAGCGTTGTCTCACAGCAGCTGCACATTGCGACATCAGCGTTACCGTTGATGCGCTTCCACGATGCCTTACGCATCCATGGCGGCAAGTTAATCCGCTTGCCGTTCTTATCCTTGCTAGGCATAGACTTCACGCGGAACCGCTTCACTCGCGGCTTCTTGGCGCTAGTCTTGGCGCGAGCATTATTCTTCTTGCTGACAAACTTCGTCATCTTACACACGACAAGTAATATTCAATCGTATGTGTATGATACACACTTTCTTAACAAATCCAATTTCGTTTTTAATTCACAGCATGTTTGGAATGTGTCGTTTCGTATATGATAACAGCTCTTTCTTCGCAAACATGTAGTACTTGCGGTACGACAGAATAACATCATCACATTTGTACTCGTCAGGCATAGCAGGGGTAGGATCACTCAACCACCGAGTTTCTTTCAGAGTAGGAGGAGGGTTCTGTTCCAACCATTCTAAATGTGTGAAACAAGCGTGAGGATTCTTTGGCTCAAATCGGAACTTGTGTTCTTCCACTAGATCCTTTGCCAACGAAATAAGCCAGTAATAATGTGCCAAGCTGGCGCGAGTCCACAAAGCAGAAGGATGGTTCTTGTGACACGGTTTGTACCCGCGATTACCAGTAGAAGCACACACAGGCGCAGAAACCTGAATCATGTGTGTGCCGCCGTTCTCGTGATGAGCAGTGTAAAGCAATTGAGTCGATTCCAGAATCATTTTGACAACGTGTTTATCGCAGTGCCATCGCGCACACTGCCGAGTTTTGCGGCTCAAGAAGAAGATGTTCATTTGAAGTTGAAACGTAATAAATAGTACTAAGTGTTTTCGTTTTCACGTCATTTGGTTATCTACGTAATGGTACATTGGGTATATATTTTAGAGTGTGATTGGCACAGAACATATGTAGGTGAAACTACACGGTTGTTCCGTCGTTTCTGGGAACATAATAGTGGACGTGGAGGAGTTAATACGTGTAGATTTACGCCCCGCAACATTGTAGCATTATACAAGGTTCAAACTATTGGAAGATTTTTAAGATACAATGAAAGTGTAACAAAACAACTTGAAGTTCCAGACAATGATGAAGATTATAGTTATTACAGAAAGCAAGATCTAATGTACTTTGACAGTGATCATGAAGGTATTTATAACCATCTGGATGCAGAGAATGCTATGGTCCACTGTTTAGCGATGCATAAACCAGGCGATTGGCATAGGATACGTGGAGGCAAGTATACTCACAATATAGTATATTCGCGTCCAAATATACCAGAGTTACTAAATCTTCCGTTGTGTTACTGTGGATATCCTTGCGACATAAAAAAGAATAAGGAGAAGGGATATTTGTTTTTCCGGTGTGCAAAGAAGAATATGTGGGATGGGTTTAGGGACGTTTTTGATGTGATAGATGAGCCCTGTAAGTTCTATCAAGAATATACACGTGATTTGAAGTTCAAAACAGAAGCTATTAAAGAACGAAAGGAGGTTGCCAAACATTGTGGCAATATGATAGGAAACTCAACATGGTTGGGTTATATGGACGAATGTGAGGATAACAATTGTGTGTTATGCGATTCAGAAACCTACAAACCGATTGTTTACGATGACATTGAAAGGAATGTATGTACTCGTTGTTTCTTTGGTAGGTACAGCGAAGTTGAAGCATTATGCAAACCAAAAGCTACCAAGTCCATAGCTACATCATGGTTTAGTTAAAAAAATGGGATATTCTCCCTACGTATTTTCGTTTTCAAGTTTAGACCTACTCCACGGATATAATTTAATGGTGTTCAAGTACATTGACGAGCGGGTAGATGAAAACAAAACCAAACATACGACGCAAGTTGAAATTTCTCATGATGGAATGTACCTAACTGTTGAAAAAGATAACTTCATTGAAAAAACATACGTTCCAAGTTTTCATATTTCTAATATTAGAGTCATGCAAACTTACAGAGGTGATATATACATGTCATATAATAGTCGTCGTCTAAGTTCAGAAGCATATGATCATATTATGGAATATTTTTTTCCTATTCCCGATATTTTTCAGGGCGCACAGATCTTGACGTTGTCTGACAAGATTATAACTGTGTGGGGAGAAGGAATGGAAGTTCGGAACACATCACCTGTTCAAAATGATAACTGTAATGTAGACATTCCTATCCGATATTTCCTGAGTAAGCAGATCATGAACTCTATTACGTGCCTGAAAGATTACGGGAAAAAAGGGTGTTGGAGTATTCATCTAGTGAATACTAACTTTCCAATCCTACTTTTTACAAACAAGGACGAATATGATAAGACATACAAATGTATAGTTAAGAATTTCTTGACGCCAAAGGAATCTAGTATTCTAGATCCACCCGAAGCTATCATCTAACGCAAGTGCGAAATGGTACCGCAGTGCGCGGGTCTCTATAGATGTAAGTTCATCCTTCAACTTCAAACCTTCAGTCTTTTCCTCGTTTTTAGTCACACACTCTTCTGCGAATTCAGCAGGACCTTTTTTCCATTCATAGACATGTTTGGAAATAAGAGCTTCTCGCAACTTGTCAGCGGACATAAATGGACGCATAGTCTTGCCTGACCGAATCAAAGGAAACTTAGGATCGGTATTGAACTGTTTCATCAAAGCTGAAATGTAGTTGTTAGCTACTAGAACTGGATCCTGTCTCCAAGGAATAGATTTGGTGGTATTGATGAGCTTGAAGTAATCAATGATTTCATCTTCGTTCCCAAACTGTTTTGCCGCAACAATGATACTGAAGTCCACAGCAGTTGAATGTTGAAAGTATTCTTTAAGAAGGTAGTGTCTGTGCTGACCGTCAATAATGTACTTGGCAACAACTTCATCATCTTCTTTTACGAATGCAATTCGGAAAGGGTTGGAATTCAGAAGTGCGATATTTCCCTTAATACCTTCACGAATACGGTCTACATGTCCCATATCAATGACGCGATTACCTTTCCATACGGGAACATTCGATAACCATTTTGCATTTACGACACGATACAGCGATCCGTCTGTAGATCTGAATAAGTCTGTCATACTAATTGAAAAATGGGTTATTCGCCCTATTTAGATTCGTTTTCATTAATCTTCCTCCTCATAAAACTCGGCTGGATCAATTTCTATTTCATCAGTCATCATTTTCTTATGCTCATCATACATATCTCCAATATACTCATTGTCATTCGAGTTTTTCTTTACGAGAAGCGGTTTCAAGTTCGTATCTAACCAACTTTCATCATTTTCCCACACATCTTCTTGAAGAATACGGATAACGCGGATACCATTTTTATTTGCACACCTCATCTTATACACATCGCGTTTCATAAGTATTTCACCAGATACACTCCAGAAAGCGATCGGTTTAAAATGTTGAACGCCGTCCAATTCTACTATGATTCCAATATCTTGAATATAGAAGTCGTACTTGAAGTATCCTTTTGGCGATGGACACCATTTTGGAGTAAGTTCAAGTGTTACCTTGAATAATTTTTCAAGGTAGACTCGTAGTTTTCCAGCTGTTTTATTAATACAGAACGGACATCCTGCACCTTGTGTATGACTAGTTGTATTTTGTTCAAATTCTCCATGGATTGTACATATAATAGTTACTTTATGTTTTGAGCTTTTGTATTCGACTTTTGAATAGTCATACTTATCTCCATGCCTATTTTGGGCTACAATTAACCATTCATTTAGCGTATATGTACTTCTCGTTGCAATAAGATTATCAGCACATCTCCTGCATCCGCCAAGAGTTTCACTTCTCAAGTGAACATGTGGGTTGACATTGAATTCATGACCACTTGGGCATGTAATTGTAATTTTAGATTTCATGTTGTTAAGAACTGCCTTAGAGAAATCAAAGTTTTTACCAGGAAATTTTTCAGCAGACAATCTTTTGAAATCTTCAATAGTTCGATGTCTCCCAATACAATACGGACATCCACAACCACCTAAATGATGTCCAGGGGTTTGATCAAATGTACGTCCACATGGGCAGGCTATTTTTACCTTTGTAATAGAGTTCATATATTCAACTAATTCATAATTGTAATAGTTATCGTGTTTTATGTTTGCCTTTGCAATGAATGATTCCCGTGTATCAGCTACACCACCATTACATTTAGGACATCCATGTCCTCGTCCGTCACCAAGCATATGCTCCATATCACGCATATATTCTGTCTTACACTTGATACATACAAACTTCATAGGTGTTCTGTTATTTACATATTCTCCAATCTTCGAATAATCTACTAGACCCGCGTGACGTTCTTCACACCTTCTAATAACCTCTTCCTTCGACATTGTCTGGCGAATTTTATTACCATGATCCCTACATTTACTACATCGATGGTTTCTAAGATGATTATTAGCTGTTTGTTGATATTCACCATGCCCGCCAATTACGCACACCAATTTTACAAAATTTCTTGATGCTGTAAATACAGTTAAACTATAATCATCTTTATCTCCATGAATTTCTTTTGCTAATCTAATGAATGATTCAGTATCTGTAGCACGCCCCCTTTTCGGCATTTATATACTAATTGAAAAACGGGCTATTCGCCCTAAACGTTTTCGTTTTTAGTTTGGTTAAGACCAGTCAATAATGATTGCGGATCCGCCAATACCATGAGAGTCAGACTGATGGACATTTCCCAGTGTCACGCGACAGTCAGGAAACAACTTCTTCAGCTTTTCTACCGCATCAGGCGCGTAGATATAATCTGTATTTGTATTACCTGAATAATTGCCGTGAATTAACTGTGAATAACTTGTCACGCCAGGCTTGGCGTGTAGAGTTCTATGTACATGTAGATTATTATAGCAGCGCTTGACAATATCATGCACTCGTATCCGCTTAAGGTTCTCCTGGCGTTTAGCCTCGCGTTCATGCGAGAAATCAGCTTGGAGTTCGGCCTTCATAATAGGAATAAGGCCCTTGCGCTCACGCTCATACCTTGCCTGAATCCGAGACATCCTTAACCTTTTAGTTGAAACCCCGGTTCTTCACCTAGTTGTTTTCGTTTTTAGATGAATGGTCAATCAGCGGTTGTTTCAAAGGTTGGTCAGGGACGTAAACTTCAGTGTGCTCAATTTGTCCACAGATGTCGGGAACATTGAATTTGGGAATGGTGCTGAACTTTTCAAAGCATTTGGCGCGAATATCTTGAGGAATACTGGAATTGTGTTCAGAAGCTAGGGTAATATCCTGTTTCACGTATTTTAAAAAGGTTCCGCAATCTTTACGACCAGAAGGAGGAATTATAAGTTGTTCTTGCATTTTTCGGGAAATTTCCATCCACTGTTTTGCTGAAACTTTGTACGTGTTCGCAAGCTCTGTCCACCCAAACTGTTCCTTGACCATGTTCACAATCCCAATACCGATAGACACACAGCCAAAAATCATAGATGTAGTCATGGTGTCAGTGATTGTTGCGCCCAAAACAAGATTGGCAATACCAGTTAAAGAAATAGTTATATTTGTAGTTATGTTCATTACCGTGGCTCGCTTACTGTACCGCGAATACGATTCGGTATGCATCCACTCAAAACATTTGGATTCATCACACCAATCAGCCAACATTTTGTCAATTTGGGGGGTCCATTGAAGACCGGGAGCAGTATCCGATCCTTCCTCTGAAGCCGGCATTTACTTTAGATTCGTTTTATAAAGTAATGAAGACTCGGAAGAACAAGAAGTTCAAGATGCCTCGAAAGTTCGGGAAGGCACACTGCTTGAAAAAGACATGCAAGAAAATGGGGTTCACGGAGAAAGCGTCGTGCCGTCCGTACAAGAATTGCTATAAGAAAAAGTGAAGTTATTACTGATCACTGCAGTGAAACGGGCTATTCACCCTAGGTGTTTTTGTTTTCAAAGCTTGACAGAAACCGACGGTTGAGGTACTGGCTTCTTGATACACTTGTTCTTGAACTCTACAAGTTCAATAAGCATCTTCTTGATTTCACGAATCTCTCGCATCAAGTCTCCGACATCGGCCTTCTTCTTGCGCATATCTTTCTCGTTCATCTTCTCCTCTCGGGTAAAGATGGCGTTCTCAACCTCGCCACGAGATAGGCTTGTTACAGTCATAATGTCTTCCAACGAAGCCTTGTTATTGAAATGAAGTTCTGCGGCAATTGTACACAGCCGTGACCGAATACCGCCGATAGTACGTTCATGATGAGAAGCAATATTCTTAATAGGTTGACCATCTGCAACCGCCTTTAGAAGATCAGATGTTTCATCCTTTGTCCAAGATTGACCCATACGGGACGGGTACTTGTCGGGATTCTCGGCGACCATCGTCATAAACTTGCTCATCTTACTTAATTGAAAAAGGATAAGTTATTTCTAACCAAATCCGTTTTCATATTTGTTTACTCCTCGTCTTCCGAGTCGCACGTTCCGCTCTCTGAAACTGGAGTGTCTCCAGTCGCCAAGTACTTGTTGACTTGCTCGAGAACCTTCGTAATCTTTCCAGACGTAAGGTTCTGTGCGCCAGTGACGGACAAAGCCATCTTCATCTTCGGCACCTTCTTCTTCAACTTGTCCTTCTCCTTCTTGATCTCGTCAGCCTGTGTAACAAGCTGAACGACAACATCCGCCCACTTCTCGATTGCAGCGGCCTTGTCACCGCTCAACCATTCAGCTAGGAAGAACGCAGCAACATACCCAACCTTCTTGAAAGATCGCTTTACGGTATTCGTCGCAATGTCTCCAACAGCATCCCACGCATTCTCAAGAACCGTGCAGTACGCATCAATTCCATCCTTGACTTCGGGATTGGTGGCCGGATTATTAAGTCCGCCGCGATCCACATCTGTAGAGATGCGAAAGTACGACGTAGTAATGTTGCCAGCGTCCTTGGTCGCAAGACCGTACACTAGGGCAACCCAGTTGGCGATGAACTTACGCCCAGTGCCCTTTGCGGGCTTGGGGTCCATCTCGAGATTACCCAGCGCCGTCGCAAGACGAGCATTCTGAATAATGTTGGTGTTCACTGAAAGCATCAGCGGAGTCTGGTTCTTCGACCAGAACATATCATAGTCCTTGAGAGGCGTGCCGCTGTTAATGCGGATAAACGCCTCACCGAGAACACTCAGTACAGGATTCTCAACGATTGTCATCGCGATCTTGCGCTTGTTGAAGCGCTCCTGCGTAGGAACATCGAGCTCGGAATAAAGCGTGTTGTTCCACTTGAACTCGTCGTTCTTGAACTTGTAAAGAGTCTCAATACGATGACGTCCGTCATAGATATCAAACTTAAACTGCTCGCGCTTGTTTAGAATGCATCCAGGAATAGGGTATCCGCGAATAATAGAATCAATGAGGTTTTCCTTCTGATTCTTCTTTGCGTTTGTCCATGCCCACTGACGCTGACCGTCGGGAATTACAAGAACTCCTGAAATATAGTCCGGGTTAAACCCAGCCACAATCTCCTTCACAGTCCACGTAGTCTCATCGATATCAATATAGTCGTTCATCTTACTTTCAATGAAAAACAGAGAGTTGTTTCCAACACAATCCGTTTTTGAAAATTTTATTTACTCCCTGCGCTTCCGGTAGATCACAATAGTGTCTTGGTCGTAGCACACAATAGAGTCGGGTAGGATTATGCATGCACCTACCAGATCGTGCTCGTCCTGAAACTCACGACTTTTGTACTCTTGAAGAGTACAGTTGCCTTTAAAGAGCGGCTGGGCACAATCCTTCATAACCCTGTATGGTTCCTTGAGGTACTTCCGAATATCTGCAAGAGCGTAATCGCCCATGAAGTAGTAGTCTACACGCTGGGGATCGTAAGGATCCATAAACGCGAACGCAGATTGACCTCCCATTTTGATAATGTTACCTCAATACACGATATGAATAAATCCATTTTCAATATAAATGCCAGAGCTGTCGATATTACCACAGGCGTGGAGAGTAAATTATTTGAGTGCAGCAGTAGAAGCTAAAAAGTCTTGGACAACGTTTATTTTATGGGAATGTATTACTCCCGGGTACACGGCTGTATTTCTTTTATTAACTGGAGCATGGTACTACTATAAATCTCTCAAGTCAAAAACAGAAGACGCCAAGGCCGCATTCCACGAAACGGCACTTGCTTTCTCGTTATGGGGAGCATTCAATACCCTAGTCTACATAATGCTTGTATTTATTCAGCGTAGACAGGCGGTATAATAAAAAAATGGGTTATTCACCCAAATTAAATTCGTTTTTGTTTTCACACATCAGTTAAACGACCAATCTTTGTAATGGCTCTTGTATCCGCTTTTCACACACTTTCCAATCTCATTCCACGAAGTCTCTTCAGAAAGCATTTCAACCTTATCAGTAGTAGTCCATCCACACTCCTTGATAAGGACGGCCATACGTTGCCACACATTGTACAGGCTCACATCCTCAATAACCTTTAGAGTATGGTTCACGAGAACGTATCTAAACCCCATCTTATCTTATTGATTGAAAAATGGGACTTGTTTTCACAAATCCGTTTTATTTTTAGTTTATTAAGGCACACTGCGCCATCCCACAAACACATTACGCTCACAGCCATATGTGTTGTTCACAACTTGAATATGGACTTTAAAGTCGGGAAACAGCGTAAAGAGCTCGTCGCGGATAGCCTCCGCAACACCCTGCACATCCCCGAACATTCCCTCAGGAATGACGTGAAAGTACGAAGACGTATTCGTCTCAACTGCAAGCTTCCGCACAGCATAGTAAATCTTCTCTACTGCATTGCTGACATACTCCCGCGCCTTGGCGGTCTCAAACGCCTCGCGCTCAAGAATCAGATCGGAACGCGTGTAAGGTGTCATCGACATGATAGTAGTAATAATAAACTTGTATGAAAAATGGGTTATTCACCCAAATTGATTCCGTTTTTCATTAAGTAGCACTTACTTGCCAACATACCGCAGCCAAGTTTCTACGACAATGTATTCACGGTTGAAACTGATCCTGGTGTGTGTGGACGGCTGTCCGTACTCATCAAGAACCTTATCCACAACTTGCTGTTGCGTAATCTCCATCAACGGATCCAATTGGATCGCGTGGCGCTGCAACAGTTCGTAAAGCACGGTTTCAATCACACCATCAAGTGTCATGTTGAAGAACTCACACTGCTGCTTGCCTCCAACTGTTATCGTAGTTTGGTAAACGTCTTCCATATTAAACTATTTCTGTCTTAAATACTGTTGGTGAACCCAAATTCGTTTTGATCATATCCAAGTACAGTTTTGAGGTAAGAACACGTTCTTGTTTCGACCAACTGGCTAAGTGCATAATAAAAGGTTTGATTTTACGAGACTGAAGTTCGTGTTTAAAGAAATGCTGGAGCACGCCATAATCATAACTCGCAGAATGTTGCTGGATTTCCAAAGTGTTGTAGTAAACCATTTTAATTAAAACTCCTTGGTCCCACCATTGAGGATACGGATTCAATCTGTATAGCTCTTCATCGTACGCCCACTTATTCAGAAACAGGTGGGAGTAATTCGTGTTTTTGACAATGAAAATACCGGTATTCAAATTCCTGTTTCCCATATCTTGGCTAAATAAAAAATCGGGGACTAGATTGCTTTTAATGAAGTCTACAATACTCGTTGAATGGTAATAGAAAAAGGCATCAGCATCTACCCAAACTAAGTAATCGTAATTCTTCAAATGCTCGAGAATGAGAGGAAGACGTTCCCAAGCAGAATGACGATTCTCGTACCTTTTTACTCGCCCACAAATCAACTCTAGACCATGTTTCTGGCAATAGAGTTGGTTAATTTGATAAGTTAGATCTCCATACTCACGAATCGCGTCGTCGTAAAACATGACAACGCCAACCCGCATTCTTATAGTTTAAAATAGGCTGTTCTTAAACCCACGATACCGTGACCGTGTAAAGAGGAGGCGCAGCAGAGCCTGTCGCACCACCGGCCTTTGACGACGTTACCGTCGAATCGGTGTATACTGCCCGCACTGCGTCGCATACGCTTCCGACCGTAGAATCGTCTAACACGAGTGGGGACGAAGACTGCTGGGGTATGCGAAGAGGGCAAGAGTAGCCAGTGTGTCCGGCAGATGCGGCGGTTAAGACACCGGTCTTAACCGCCTTGGACAGAGACTCGATAGCCGCCGTTCGGCGAGCGGCTAGGGCCGGCGCAGAAAGAGCAAGTAGCTGAGCTTTCGTCATGGGACCAGTAGGGCCAGCGGGAGGAACGAATGGCATTTTATTCATATCCTACATTTTACTTTAAACCTCTTGACTTATTACGAGGATCATGATTAACACAGAATGAATGCTTTTGTGTCGAAGGAAGATCACACGAGGGAATGAAACATTTGAACATAGTTGGTGAAGAAATCACGGGTTCGCGATTTGGCTTACTGCTAGAACAACCCATCGTTAAACTTTATGATCTTTGATTTGCCCAGATTTATATTCGTTTTAATTGGTGATGAAAAATACAGGTCGTTTGGAATGTTCATATCCGGAACACTTACCAGTTTCACAACGCCAGATTGGGAAACTTGTTTACTGGATGTACAGCCCATTTGAGTCTATTACATTGTCAGATTTTATAAGTATAACCGTGACAACGGAAACATATCTTTGACCTTATCGTCGACATATGTCACGCACATAAGTGTAGGTCCAACATACTCAATACAGAAGGACCAAGTGTACCCATTAATTACGTTTTGCTCGATACAAATCCGCTTCCCAATAAACATAGATTTACCGTCTAACCATTTATCGTTTGTAATGTGTCGGCTGAGCATACCTTGATTAAGAACCTAGAAATGAAAAATGAAATTCATTTTTACAAGTATCTTAAGCGTAGGCGCGATTGAAGATTACTTATCGCATACCAACAATGTCTTGTGTCGCGATTCGCCACTACAAGGCTGGTCCGTGTGTACACAATGTGTACAAGGACGGGCGGTGCAAGCTGCACTACAATGGCTTGGTGGCTACTGGTCCTAAGCACGTGCTTGAGTCTGAGACGATTCAGAAGCATGCGAATGAATCCGCGATACTTCGGAGTAAGTATGTCGACACGATTGACATGACTTATCAAGAAGAGAAGGAGCTTATGGACGTTCGGCACAAGCACGAGATGCGGCGTATGAATATTCGGCTCGAAGAGATGCCTGACATGCCCGCCGACCGCGCGCACCGCGAGAAGGTGCGTGTGCGTGAGCACCGGCGCGAGGAGCTGCAGCGTATCCGATACGAGGAACGCTGGGACATGCGAGGAAACCAAGATCTGGGACCAGCGCAAGAGCACGAAGAGCCGCAAGATGACCTGATTGGGTTCGCGGCAGATCGGCAGAACATTCACCGAGAGGTGACTGTGAATGAGGTGGTGAAGAAGACCATTCAGAAGGTGATGCTGATCCCTGTGCCCACGGAGTACCGCTGGAACATGGAGACGGTTGCCAAGACGCCCGGCGAGATTATCGCCGAGTGCAAACTCTCTATTGCTGCTGGGAAGCTGCTGGTGGAGAAGTACACGTCGGACGAGACCATTTATGATATGGTGTCCGGCATCTACGGCAAGACGCTCGACAGCGTCTGGCAGTACATCAAGACGCACTCCGACAAGGATGTGCTCATCAAGACGCTCAAGCTTGAGCTGGAGGACAATATCGGCATGTGTGCGCAGGGAAACCTGACACGGCTGTGTAATGTCCTGCAAGGGTATGTCACGGACATGCCCACTCCGCCCGTCGCCGAAATTCTCGGGGACCTGCTGCCGCCGCTCATGGCCATTAAGGACCGAAAGGTCCGGCGTGAGAAGGCACTGCAAATCATGCGCACGCACAACGTGCCCGAAGATGAGCAGGATGTGTGGCTAAACGAGGTGGACGATGATGATGATGTTGGAGATGCGCAACGACGAGAGTACCTTGACGAGTTGAGGATGGATTACTATCCCCACTACTAAACGAAACCAAAACCAAAATACAAAAGAGAAAAATTAAAAAGGAGGAAACTCTTTTTAATTGAAAACGGATTTTAAGATTACAATCTCACGAAAGAGTGTAACGTGGGGAAATTCTAGATTCTTCCTCATGAAACCCCCCGGTCTTGATGAAATCCTCGGGGTGAGAGCCAGTAGTGGCAAAGGACTTTATCTAGTATAATAGTGTTTGGATCAACACTCTAATAAGATCCCCAAAAAATCCCTCATTACGGGGTTTGTCGTTCCGACTAAAGGAATATTCTAGGTTGTGGATGTCGACCAGAATATTTCAAAGCGAACGTTTTTGCATGAAAACGAAAACGGATTCATTTAGTGCTAGATTACTAGCAGTACTAGAAAGCAGAACAACAGATCCTTAATAAATTAAATGGGTCCGGAGATTGTTCTGATTGTATTCTTGTCATTGGTTGTTGTGTATGTATTTGGATGGGTAATCCATGTAGCAATCACTAGGGGGCGTATGTCTCCTTTCACCACAGCCTGAAATATGACACAAATTGAAAAGTGTTCTGAGAATGAATAAAAACGGATATTTTTCTTTCGATGACCTGTCTATCATCAAAGATGAGTGTTCGCGCAGCTATTCTGGCTGCAGCTCGAGCGCGTGCGCACGAGACGATGGCACTGTTTCCTGACCAAATCAGGGAGTCTCTTAAGGAGCGAATGAGTGCCGAAGATAGGTTAGCAGGTCATCTGCTTATGGATCTGCCGGAGCGGGATATGAACGAAATTAAGCGCGCGATGCGTGATATGAGAGTTCATATTATGTCTCTGCCAACGCTGCGTGAGATGTACCGCCGCAATATGCTGAAAGGCCGAGCGGAAATCCAAGAATGGTTCAAGCAAAACGAATTGAATGAAGTTGATATGAAGTAGTGTAACAAGATGTGGTATGTACTGTATGAGTTTCTACTGATACTCTATATGATAGGTCTACTGTATGCATCAATTTATATTGCGCTCTACGGTTAAAAACGAAAGTTTTTATTTGAAAAATAATTTCCCATCAGAATCTACGGAATGGATCCTTTGAAATGTCAAGTATACACCATAAAAGGCACACAATGCTCTAAAGCCCACAAGGCGAATTCTCAGTATTGTGGTCTACACGAAACCAAGCGCGAAGAAACTGGTCCTCACCGGTTTGCGACCGAACAGTTGGCGATCAAGCATAAGTTTGAAGTGAGGGCGCAAATTGAAGAGTTTAGTACTCGCCGTGTACAAGTGCGTAATGATGATCGTGCGGTGAGAGCTATTACGAACGAGCAGACGATCGCGGAAGCACATATGACCGTACGGCACCGCAATGAATTCCAGGAACTACGTGATCGCCAAGCAGCCGAAATTGCTGCGAATGGAGGACGTGATCCTGATGAACCGGCACGTATGACTCGCGAGCTTATCTCATTGCGAGGCGAAGCTTTTCGGGCAGCACAGTGGATAATCCGGAGATGGATACATATTGCAGATCGGAACCATTTCCTTCCCGAACTCGAAAACATTCGTGTACGCGTTCGTATTATGGGACAAGGTGCAAATGTTACGATACGGAATAGAGCATTGATAGATGAAATTGACAGGAGTATAACTGAACGTCTCGACGAATTTATGGCTCGGGCGATGCAAGATGTAGAAAATGGCGGTCCTATTCGAGGATGGGGTGGAGAAGCGGTGGCAGTTCCGGCAGCCCAGCGTCTAGGTGCCCGAGCGATGGCTGTACCGAACCCAAATGTTCTCGCACGGATCGCAAACGATAATCAGAATGTACATACCCAGCTGGTAGTAGAGCAAACCAAGAAGAACGTTGCAGAAATCCTGAAAATTCCGGTCCCCGAAATCTTCAAGTGGCAGTCAAAGAAGTTGTCGATGACGTACAAGACTATTGTTATGTTCTGTCACTTATCTCCTAAATCCGCTTGGCAATTCAGTTCAATGTATTGTTCGGATGCGACAATTTACGATTTAGAACCGGGTATCTTTGGAAAAGTGGTGGATGGAGTATGGCAGTTCATTCGGGCTTCACCGGATAAAGCGGATTTGAAGAAGATTCTAACCGCAGAGTTACGGGATAATATCGGGATGTGTGCGCAAGGCAACTTGTCTCGTGTTTGTAATGTTCTCCAAGGATACCTCGAGGGAATTGAGCAGAAAGAATCGGTCAATACGATTTTGGGACGAGAGTTCGCGAAACTTATGGAGATTGCGACAGAAAGCGAACGACTGAATAAGGGAAAACTCATACTGTTCAACAACAATGTTCCAGAAGATCAGTGGGAAACTTGGCTAGAACCACTACGTTCATAGGAACGTTCTAACTTAAACGTAACAATCCTAATCAAAATAATGACAACTGTTGAAGAACTTACAGACAAGCGCGATCGTTTGTACCAAGAACACAATGATGCATTTCAGGCGTGGATGGACGCCGAGGTTGAATTGGAACTAGCAAAAGAGGAAGAGGACCGTTTGGCGCGTAACAGCGCACGGACTCGAAGGTTCCTATTTTTTAGTGTAGTAGGAATTGTTGGTGGGTTTTTTCTGGCAAATGTATGGCCAGCTTAAAAATGTATTTTCTTGCTTCAAGAATCAGGCGGATCAATATGGATCTAATAGAACAGTTTTGGAAGACACGCGAGTGCCCCAAGTGTGCGAATAGTTATTTCACACTTGATGTGAACTGGATGGAAACGTATGTAAAAACAGCGTATACGTGTGACAGGTGTAATTGGAGTTTTATTTCAATGACTAGTTGTACATCACCCTCCAGTGTTCAGGCTCCTTCTTTGCCAAGTCGGTCAGTAGCTTCCGTACAACCGGTTCAGTCAAAGTGAACGGAGAAGTGTACTCTACATAGAAGACGTACTCTTTTATCGAGTCATCTTGCATGACGCGCAACATATTCAAACGCGTCATCATACTTTCAACTGTACGAATGAGAGTGCGCACACCCTTTTCTTCTTCAGAATATTCGGTGATAATATGTTTGATAGCGGCGTCCGTAAGTTCAATTTCTTCAGGCTTGAACTTCAAACGATCAAGTAACTGCGGCCAAATGTAATCTTTCAGAATGACCTTTTTGTCGTTCTCAGTGTAACCACCACAATGAATGACTGTCATACGATCACGCAGAATAGGATGAACCTTTTCAATGTCGTTGAACGAGAACACGAACAGACATTGGGACAGATCAAAATCTACTCCAGAAAAGTACCGATCGTGGAACTGAGAGTTCTGTGACCGATCAGTTAAATGAATCATCATATTCACAATTTCTTCACCATGTGGAGTTGTTGACACTTTATCCAGCTCATCAAAGTACATAACAGGATTCATGGCTCCAGCATGCATTAAGGAGTCAGCAACACGTCCCCACATAGACCCTTCATACGTGTACGAATGACCAACAAATCCTGCAACATCTGAAGCTCCTCCTAATGAGAAAAATTCGAATGGACGTTTCATGACTTCGGCAATGGCATTGCGTGCTAACGAAGTTTTGCCTACACCCATAGCTCCCTGTAAGGCGATAACATTTCCTACAGAGTGAGGATTGACAATCAGTTGGGCAATTATCTGAAGAATTTGAGTTTTGGCAGGAACCATACCGTAAATATGTTTGTCCATAGTTTTACGAGCCTCTGTCATGAAAGCGTTACACATGATAGGTCCATGTTCCAACGTTACAGGCAGAGGAACGATTTTACCAAACGGAACTTTCAGAAAGGCGTCAATCCAGTTACGAAGTTTGTACGATTCACCAGAGTCGGGTCCCATCTCTTCAATAGCAGTGATTTTCTTAATGACATTGGACTTAATGTAGTCTGACACTGGAAGTTCAAGGACACGGAATTTGGCCGGAATACTTCCTTCCGCCAAGCTCATATCAGTCATTTTCTTCATTAATCCACGAAGTGACAACTGACGTTCTGGTGATTGGTTGGAGTAATATTCTAATTCGACTTTTGATAACTGGAGTGGAAGTTTCTCAATAGGACCCTTCTTTGTTTGAGTTCGAATTGTTGGTCCGCCTTTCCCAGCGTACTTATGCATGAGATAATCGATAAAATCTGACGGTGCTCCGGCATCGGATGCGCTGGGTTCCTCGTCGTCTTCTTCCTCGTAATCTTCATCACTTGTTGTTGGAACTGTTACGCTCGGCTTATCATCTTCGGATGATGGACAATCGAGAGTATCGTCCTTTATCCATAACGTATCCCCATCTGTCTTCTTGCGTTTTTGAGGAGGAGGGTCCGCCATATCGGCAGACCCTACTCTGTCGCGAGCAGACTCCTTAGACGTCCGCTTCGTCATTTGTTTGAGTATCTAAAATAAAACCGGCTAAATACCATTCATATTTTAAGGAGAAAGAGTAATGGAAGTAGAACAGGTCGCCGATTTGGCGCAAGTTGCTCAAAAACAAATTGACAAAGAGACGGCGGGGAATCCTGAAGTCAAAAAAATGATAAAGATTGTCCAAGAGTTTATTGAGACACATCGCGTAATGTGTTATGGCGGCACGGCGATCAATAATCTTTTACCCCCGAAGGATCAGTTTTATGATTACTCGGTGGAGATTCCGGACTACGATTTCTTTTCAGAAACTCCTCAGATACATTCAGCAAAACTGGCGGATCGGTTAGCGAATGCTGGGTTTGCGAGTGTAGAAGTGAAACCAGGTGTACATTTAGGAACATTTAAGGTGTTTGCGGACTATATTGGTGTGGCGGACATTTCGCACATGGATCCAGAAATGTTCAAGAAGTTATGGTCTGAAAGTATTGTAAAAAATAAGATCCATTACGTTCCCCCGAATTTTCTGCGGATGTCGATGTATCTAGAGCTTTCACGACCTAAAGGCGATGTGAGCCGATGGAAGAAAGTGTACGACCGCCTCCAGCTCTTGAATAAACACTATCCTCTAACGTGTCCAGCGGGATCGGAAAAGGTGAGTGACGAGTATTTAGAAGAGGATACAAGGTTACACATCCGTACGATTATGGAAAGTGAGAAGGTGGTATTGTTGGGGTTCAATGCTTCGATGATGCAGGATAAAACTCCTAAGAAATGGAAGTTACCGCTGGATTTATTGGCGACGCCCGAAAAGCGAACGGATCTAACAAAAAGAATCATGCATACGTTTGGAAATCCAGTTAAGTCTCACGATTTTCCGGCGTACGAAGAGTTGATGCCGCCGCGTACCGATATTATGGACGATAAGAAGAACGTGCTTGTTCGTATTTACGAGACACAGGCATGTCACAGTTACCATCAGACGCCATCAGGGCTCATGGTAGCAAGTATCCCGACTCTTCTCCAGTTCTTTCTTTCTACGCTGTATGCGCCTAAAGAGTTTTTGGAATCAAAGCCCGAGCAGCGGTTTCTGTGTACCGCCGAACATTTGGTGAATTTAGCGAACGGTTCAAATCGGAAGTACAAGATTCTGACTCCACTATCATGTATTGGAACCCAAAAAGATCTGGTATCAATGATGGCTGATAAATCTGAAAAGTTTAAGGTATTGATGGGAAATCGTGAGTCGCGCGAGTTCTTGGAGTTATTTTTCAGTTATCGGCCAACAGACTTAAGCAAAACCCAACGTCAGAAAGTCCGTAAATCATTAAAAAGGACGCTCAAGATCCACCGACCTTAGAGTTCGTACCAACAAATGCAGCTCCAGTACATCCTCCACACGCCAACTTACCATGATCATATATTAACTTGAAATCGTTACCGAACTTTATCCATGGTGGGTTAGTATCGGTATTTCCAGAATTCTTGGTGCTGTACGAATAGTACTCACGCTTTTGTTTCATCTGGCGAGTCCAATCGCTGGAGTCTCGGGTAGGTCCGTTAGTGTATCCAGTGTATCCTGCAAGACCCTGTGAACTCATTTGTATCTAAGAAGACAAAGATGTTCAAGACGAGCCAACTGATTCTTCTTGGGATTATAGCCTTCATTGTTCTGTATGCTGTGTTTGGACAGCGTGAACATATGTCAATGAATAAAGACAACTCAAAGAACTGGGACAAACCTGAACTCTCATCGGTTCCTGAATCTACCCCAGAATCCCCCGAACTACTTCTTATGAAGAATCGGATTACGGCTTTAGAAACTGCAGTAGCTGACTTGAAAACTAAAGTCCCGAAATAACAAATGTACTGGGTACTTTTAGTTCTTTTAGTGGTAGCGATATGGTATGTCGTCTCGAACCGCGACGCTATGATTCTTGAGCATTTGGATGCTACGGCTGGACCAATGGATACTAAGACTGGGCCTACACCGGCCGCAGCTCCTGCCGGAACTACTGGTCCTGCTCCATTAACGGCCGGACAGAAGAAACAGTGTGCTGATCTGAAAGCGTCTAAAGACAGCCAAGATCCACTGAAACAGGCAGTGTATCAAGCGGCAGTAGATCAGGGAAAGATTCCTGATTTCTGCGAGGATATTCTGAACGATTTAAGTGATGTAGCAGCGTTGGCTTCAAAATTGACAACGTTACAACAGGAAGTAGATACTATGAAGAAACAGGCAAAGGAACAATCAGCTCAAGCTTCGGCAGCTCAAGCCAGTTTGAATGCGATAAAGTAGTTAACGACCATCCGTTAGATGGCTGAGCCAGAACGACTGGTCATGGTAAGGAGGTACAACAGTAGTATCCTGAGCGGTTACTGGGGCTGAAGCCATGATGGGGGCAATCGATTCAGGAGTGAGTAGGTAATTATAGTGAGTTAACCCAGCAATTGAACCGTCGAAACCGCCGGCAATTGTTGTGTGAACAGTCTCAGAGTTCTGTTTGGGGATTTGAGTTAGAGTATGATGGATGTACAGGTTTCCATCGACGTAAATATCCACTGACTCCTGAGATACGGCAATAGCTATATGAACCCATTTTTGGGCAGGGATGTTTCCGATTGGGATCGTTTCAGTTCCTCCGAACGTATCGATTTTTACAATGAGCGAATTGGACGAAGCGTCTAAAAACAGGGCAGGACACATCACCGATAGATCAATAGGTCCCTTTGTGAACACAACTTTCGGAGCGCCATAGCGGTAAGAGAAATCATTGATCTTGACCCAGCAAGCGTAGGAGAATGTCATTCCCTGTGCTTGGTTGAAAGACGTTGGGATCTGGGTAGGACTATCGAACTGTTTACGTCCATCAGAAATCGGACCGACAATTGAGATCGTGCCAGTTGCAGCGGGAGACGCAGTGATAGCCGTATACACTAAATAAATAGTCACTAGAGTCACTATGACTGCGACTATGATAACTGCGTAACTCATTGTTATTAGTTTTAGAATGTATATTCGCGAAGTTGCTTCCCAACAGTATCAAACAGTCCGAACTTCACTGAGTACCCGGTAGTATTGACCATAGCACTGGTATTAGGGGCACCTGGATTAGTGGTTACGCAAGAGTTACTAGCTGCATAGAACTCCATGGCATCTGAAGGGTTGAGCATTTTTGGAGATGTTTGGAGACCACAAACCTGACCCGAGAATCCGCCATTAGGCGTAATCTGAATATCTCCGACTGCGGGTTTAGGTACGCCGGACAAGAAACATGATTTCACAAGCATACCGTTGAGGTACACGTCCAAATTACGCTCGAAAACTGTTAAGGATACAGAGAACCATGACTGGAGAGGGATATTGGGGACTTCACAGGTGAATACATCGTCGGCCATTTCGGGGGCATTGGCTGGAGCAGGTTCAGAAACTCCGCCAGTATGATCAGCGGGGAATACTGACACACTAATTCGCAGAACATTATCGGTAGGATGGAGTGTAACTTTCGGGTTGAGTACAGATGCATTTGTAGCGTCTGGGCGAATTAGGACAGGCTTTTCCTGTCCGTACCCGTAATTCCAGTCCTTAATATACATCCACCACTGCATACCGTAAGCTCCCTGATTACCGGCGGATAACGGGGCACCAGCGGCCGTAACTTTAGTTCCTTTTTGGGCATCTACAGCGTCGGGCATGTTTCCTGATCCGTAATACCACTGGTACAATAGAGGAGGAGGAGGAGCCGCGCCGGTTGATCCGGGTACACTTCCTCCAGCTCCAGCTGGTCCGGTTGGTCCAGTCGCGCCAGTAGGTCCTGGAATATATAACGAGCTGGACGGTGTCTGAGTTGAAGAGTACGGCGCTGATCCCGATGTTACATCAATAGGTGATGTGTTATCCATTCCTTCTTGAAAATTGGTGAAGTGGGAGAATCCAGGGAATGCGATTGTCTGCCACCCATTTGAACGAGCAATTAGATCATATACGATAATTACTACTATAATTAAAACCGTAAGACCGAATAACACACCAACAATCCCAAGACCTAACTTCCACCGACCCGCGGAAGCTAGAGCGGCTGCTGTAGCAGCCTGGGCGTCCGCCGCAGCTTTAGCCGAAGCTGCCTGAATTTCGGCATTCTGCTTTGCGAGGTTAGCAATATAGTCCCCTGAAAACGTGGCTTTGGAAATATCGGGTTGTAGGACTTGAGGAAGTACAGGACCAACTGGAGCTGCTGGTTTACTTGAGCTTCCACCCATTTGTTAGAAAGCCGGAAGTAAAAACGGACGATATGACAGTGAAATGTCTATGAAGGAAATGTACTGCAACAATTGTGGTGAAAAAGGTCACGTGTTTCGAACATGTAAAGACCCAATCATATCGTGTGGGATCCTCTTGCTGAGAGGAGCCTACGATCCTCTTAAACTACCATCAGACCCACGAACGATAGGTGTTCTGATGGTGAAACGTAAAGATTCGATGGCATATATGGAATTTATTCGAGGAAAGTATGATTTGGGTGATCCAGAATACCTTGAACGATTAATTGGAAATATGACCTTGCCCGAACAAAAACTTATCGTGTCCGAAGAGTTTGATACCTTATGGACCAAACTGTGGGGACAGGGGCGAGACACACATTCGGCCGAGTACGAGATCTCGAAATCTAAATATTACCAACTTGACCGTATTGATCTAACTACACGTAATCGATCAAAGTATTCTGAGCCAGAATGGGGATTTCCAAAAGGACGCAGAGCCCGAGGCGAGTCTGATTCTACATGCGCAGTCCGAGAATTCTTCGAAGAAACCAATATTCCTCCAGAGGCGTATACTTTGCACGAAGACCTGAAGTTCACAGAGACCTTTAAAGGTACAAATAATATCATGTACCGCCACATCTACTTTGTGGCTTTATTGACAGATTCCAAGATCGTGAACTTAAAACAAAAACTCACATTCATGCAGAGCAAAGAGATTTCGGAAGTTGACTGGAAATCGTTGAACGAATGTAAGTCCGTAATTCGACCGCACTATACAGAACGAGTAGCTCTAATGGGCCAAGTTGAACGTCTGATTGCCACACACCAAAGTATGTCATAGTAATAACAATGAATACAATTCTTTCAGCAGCTGGAGTATTTGGTGGGTTCACAGTGGGAACCAGCGCAATTCTTATGGCAAGTACGTACGCTACGTGCGAAAAGATAGATACAGCAGTATCGTTTAAAGATGGAGCAATTGCCGCCGCAGTTCCGGCTCTAGCTTACTTTTTAGCTTCATACTTTGAGTTCTTACGTCGTCCTTTCGTTGATTTTTATATCAATTTCGGGGTACAGGAACCCTGGGACGGTAGAATAGCCATGGGCCATATAATTCTTATTTTCTTATGGCCTATGATCGTGTGGTCATTCCACGACGCATCCACGAAAGCGTGTGTCGCTTCAGTCGATGAGATGGCAAAGTTCAAGACTGAACTTATGGCAAAGCTAAGCAATAAGCAGCACAAAGATGCTAAGAATGCAGAAGCTCCTCCTAAATCAGCTTAGAAATCAAAGTCCAAAATATAGACCACGGTCAAGTATGCAGCAATTGCCAGACCCATAATCCATATCCAAACAGGAAACACTGTAGACTCTCTCTTTCCAACACCAAAAGGGCGGATATTTCCTTGTCTATCAAAAGCCACGGCTGGCTTTACATAGAGAAACCCTGCGACGTAGAAAAGATAAATTGCGACTGTCCATAATTTAGGATTCTTGCGGACAACCTCTTCCATTATCATTTCGGTTGTAAAATTAAGTGAGAATGTCCTACGTTTTGCCCAACCGAAAGGCGTTCGTGGATTCCATAACACGCATTTTCCTGAAGTACCGCCAGAAGGATATGGAAGGTACAGATGGTAAACCGGGTGAACTGTATCCTTACCAGAAACTCGTCAGGGACTACCTCCTAATTGAAACTCCGTACCGAGGTCTATTAGTCTACCACGGTCTTGGATCAGGAAAGACATGTTCAGCCATCGCGGTCGCCGAATCGTTAATGACAAATAAGAAGGTATTTGTCTTACTTCCTGCATCGCTCAAGGTGAATTTTCTTGGAGAGATCAGAACGTGTGGTGATCCGGTATACAAGAAAGACAGTCATTGGGAAGAGAAGAAGGTTCGGACACATGAAGATCGTGATACTGCAAAATCTATGGGCATTTCCGATGAGTATTTGGACAAGCAGGGGCGGTACTTTATGACTGTTCAGGGTGCCGCTCCAAACTTTCGGACGTTGTCCCTCGATCAGCAGAAGGGTATTGATGGTCAAATTGACGATCTAATCAATTCACGGTTTACGTTCATTAACTACAACGGTCTGGTTGAATCCAATATTGATCGTATTCTTCATTCACCACATATGTTTGACGACTCGGTTGTGATTATTGAAGAAGCTCATAACTTGATTGGTGCAGTAATCAACGAAAGCGAACTGAAGCGTCGGGTGTACGATATGATCTATAAAGCTACAAACTGTAAAGTGGTGGCTCTGACGGGTACTCCAACCATCAACCGTCCTCAGGAAATTGCGTTTCTCATGAATCTTCTGCGTGGACCTATTGAGAGAGTTACAGTTCCTACGAAATCCGCAATGGCATGGGACGAAGCCCTGATGACGGCCTTTTTCCGTCAGCAGAAGGATATTGATACGGTAGAGTACAATTCCGTGAAACACGAACTGAAACTTACCCGTAACCCCCCTTATTTCGAGAGCGTCTACAACGATAAGGGAGATCGGATTGCTGTAAAGTACAACAAGGATTTTAAACAGGAACCGGATATCAAGAAATGGGCGGCGGAATGGAAGATCGAGTTTGAGAATAAGTTTGCGGGCGTAGAGCTTCTTGGCGAAGATAAGATGTCTATAGAGAATTTGGAGTGTTTGCCAACGGATTATGAAGAGTTTGTCAAAATGTTCGTAGAAGGATTGAATATCAAGAACGCTCTTCTGTTTGGACGTCGAATTCAGGGTTTGGTGTCTTACTACAAGGGAGCTGACGAGAAGCTGATTCCTAAGAGGTTAGACGAAGACAAGACGCTTCAGAAAATTGATATGTCTGACGAGCAGTATCTGCGCTACTTAGAAGCTCGAAAAATTGAAATTGACCGTGAAGCTAGGAAGAACCGCAATCCGTCTTTAAACGATGATCTTGGTTCATTCCGACCGGCTTCACGTCTAGTATGTAACTTTGCGGTTCCTCCGGAGTTCAAGTACAAGATGACAGAAGAAGGTGATACAGAATATACGTTGCGTGGCAAGCCTATTCCTGAAGATAAACTGGAAATTTTGAAAAAAATTGATTCGGAACCTGAAAGATTCTTAACTCCCAAGGCACTCTCTAACTTCTCGCCGAAAATGGCCCAGATGCTCAAAGACTTGAAGTCTTCTGTAGGTAAAGATGGTGAGTTTAACAACCAGTTCGTGTACTCTGAGTACACAACATTGGAAGGACTTGGAGTATTCAAGCTCATTTTGAATCACAATGGGTTCCAGCCGTACAAGTTAAAGAAAGAAGGAGGTCAATGGCGTGAAGGCGAGATGGTAAAAGGAGTTCCGGCGTATGCTTCGTGGACCGGAGACGAAGATGGTGATGAACGTGAGATGGCGCGTCTAATATTCAACGGCGAGACAGAAAAGTTACCTTCGTCGCTGAAAGATTCACTGAAAGAACGCAAGTTGTGTATTTTCATGGGAACTAAGGCGGCCGCTGAAGGTATTACGCTCAAGAAAGTGCGGAACGTGTACATCATGGAACCATACTGGAACCCTGCGCGTATTGAACAGGTTATTGGACGTGCGATCCGCGTGAATTCACATTTATCCTTACCTGAAGATGAACGTACGGTAACAGTCAAACTATATATGTCTGTGTTCTCTGAAAAACAGCTGAAAGATCAGGAAGGACCTAACATTACTCTAATTCGGCGCAACGATACGATTCCCAAACGTTACGAAGGCAGCGAACCAGTTGAAGCTTTTCTGAGTTCAGATGAAGTTCTGTACGAAACTGCGTACAAAAAGGGTAAGATTAGTAAGAGCATTTCCACAATTTTGAAACAAGCCGCAGTAGATTGTGAGATTCATCGTAAACTACATTCGAAAGAACAGCCGGTGATTCAGTGTATGCGTTTCGACACAACAGTCACAGCTGAAGATCTGGCATACCGCCCATCTTACTTGAACGACGAAAAGGACACATTGTACACGCGTAACTTGATACGAAAGAGGCGAAAGCTCCAGATCATTAAGATTAAAGGTATTGTAATGATCCTAGATCCTCAAACCAATGAGATATTTGATTACTCCGCGTTTCAGGACAAGCAGCGGTTATTTCAAATAGGATCACGTAATGGACCGAACGCTATAAGCTTTTTCCCGCATGTTGTATAAATGGCGACCGTCGCCCATCCAAAGACCATAGGAAATAATCAGACTGGAACGCGCGGTTTATCCGCTGCTGACTGGACACGCTTGAAGCGTCTGCAGGGCGCTAAGACGTACGCTACCGTAATTGCGAACAATACCGACATTAACTCCCCTACACCGTTACAAGCTAAATATGCCGTACCAATGCTGATTCCTCGGCATACCGGAGAAAGCCGTATTCAGCGCACGAACGGTCAGTGGTTAGATTACAAAGCTTCGCAGACTGCGGACTATATCACTTCTAAGTCGCATATCAGCAACACAAACGCCAAGAACCTGCAGCTCACTCGTTTATGCAACTGTACAACGACCAGTCTGAATGTAGACCGTACTGGATGCAAGAAATGCGGAGTATACACACATAAAACTATTCAGTAAATAAGTAAGAGATGTCTGGAGGTTTAATTCAGCTCGTTAATAGAGGCGCACAAGATCAACTGATATGTGGGAACCCATCGTTCACGCATTTTAGGTCCGTGTACAAGCGCCACACCGAATTTGCGATGGAGCAGTTTGAGTTAGTTTTTAAGACTACGAATTTACGTTTGCCTGCGTCTGGATCATTAACGCTACGAGCTACTGTCGACCAGCTTGCTCAGTTAGTGAATGACTGTTATGTTGTGATGACGCTTCCAAACATTTATTCGTCAGTATTTCCTGTTTCAACGACACACCCAAACTTAAATCAGAATTCTGATGCCATAGGATATGAATTCGAGTGGATTCGAAATATCGGGTACAATATGATCAATTACGCAGCGATTAATATCAACGGCCAGGAGATTGTTCGTCATACCGGCGAATGGATGAAACTGTATGCTGACTTGAACTTTGATGCGAATAAGAAGGCTATGGTGAACCAGATGGTCGGAAATGTACCTGAAGTGTATGATCCAGCTAACGCTTATGACCGTATGAATCAGTATCCACATGCACTATCGACACCCACATCAGCGGCCGAACCGTCGATTTACGGTCGGGTACTAAACGTACCTCTTCATTTTTGGTTTTGTGAGAATGTTGGAGCGGCGTTGCCGTTAGGAGCACTCCAGAATTCATCGATTGAGATCATTGTTGAACTGACGAACATGTACAACTTATTCACGATCCGCGACATTCGTGAAACAATTAACAACCATCCAAACCCAAATTTCGGTAAGAGAGTGGCTCCTGATCCAAGTAGTGCATTGATGACTATGAACAACTTCCTGTCACCCCCAACTTACTCGCCTGTTCCGTATCCAACAAATCCCGAACTTATGTATTGGAATCTGAATCCGTTCATTGAAGCCAATTACATATTTGTAGGCGACGCAGAAATGGCCAATATTGCTCGCATAGAGCATTCGTTCTTAATTAAGCAGATTGATACGGTGAGTGCAAACGGGCAGTATGGCGCAAGTAATGATATTTCTCTGCTAATGAAGAATCTGTGTACTCAGGTCGTATGGGTAGCCCAGCGTTCAGACCGTGAACTCCAGAACGATGCCGATAATTACACGAACTGGGAAAACCCATTCAAACCTCCAATGAGTTCAATTGGAATAACAGGTATGGCACCCGCATATTCGAGTGGAAACGCACTAAGTACTGCCATATCCCAGCGCGATATTCTGCTAGAATCGTCTATTATTTTGGACGGTAAGGAACGGTTCTCATACAAACAATCATACTTCTTTTCCCAGCTGGAAAATTACCGTCACCAGAAAGGCCGTACGTCGACGGATATTCCGGGGGTGTATACATACTCTTTCTCGCTTGACCCATACAGCATCCAGCCTAGTGGACATATTAATGGATCAATGTTCAATAAAACCTTACTGCGCAACACATTCGTCCAACCTCCACTCGTTACGTCTCACGACCCAACAAATGTTCCACCTTCACCAGTATGTGTTCTCAAATCAACCGTGAATCTTCCAAATCCTACAGTTGTTAACCCTGGTGCGACCGGTCCGAATGGGCAGTTACTATACTCGCCTCAAGACTTGATTTCTATTGTTCCAAGCACACAGGTCGCAAATGCTGTAAAGACGCTGCAGTACAATTATACTGTGAGAGCATACGTTGAATCGTACAATTACTTGCGAGTGATGGGTGGAATTGCCAACGTTGTTTTCAGCTCGTAATGTATAATAGGAATGACTACCGGAGTCAAGATTCAGTCGGCAAAGTACGGAGTGGGTACTAATACTGTAGACGTAACAAAAGCTGTTTCAGCCCAGTTAAGAGACGGACGACTGAACTTTGTTGTTACTCCATCGGCCTTGAATGTAGATGACCCAGCGCCGGGACAGCTGAAAACTCTGACTGTAACATACTCGATCAATAATGGAGCGAGTAATACGGCTACGGCAGTAGACGGTGATTCTATAGACATTGACGCTCCTCCCGCCCGTCTGGCTTCAGGATTACAAATCAAGAAGGCTCAGTACGGTTACGATAAGTCGTATACGGATGTTACGAGTGCTGTTCGGACTTATTTGAACGACGGCTCAATCAATTTAACGGTAAGTCCTAGTTCGTTAGGTATTCCAGATCCGAATCCTCAGAAAGTGAAGTACTTGATGGTAGATTACACAATTAATGACGAACCAGGGTCGAAAAAAATTCAGGACGGTCAGAAGTTCCAGATTCATGCGCCAGCCGTAGCTGCGGATATAACGCATACACCTACAGATGGAGCGTTGGATATTGTTGGATCACTGTTTAATGACGTGTTCTTATTCATCAAGACTTTCTTCGTTCTTGCGATGACGATTCAGGCAGCTAAGTACGGTCAGACACTTTTTAATGGAGGGTACTGGGTCCTCGGTGGGCTTACGCTTTTCAGTTACGGATTTTTCCCGATTCTAGTTCTCCCAGTACTGATTTTCATTTGGACTCTGATTATAGGTTAAACAAACAACAGTTAAATAAATAATGGAAACTGATATTTACTTAAGTTTCACTCTAGAGTTTGAAAACCCTCTCTACAGTGAACGAACAATGCGAGAATGGCAGACTGTTTGGAAAATGGTATGTGAAATGGCGTACAATCCTAGTACTCATCAGTACCCTACTATTCGTACCTTTTCGCACTACTCACATGAAATTGAAGATTTGCATATTTATAGAAACAATAGTCATCGAATTAAAAACCATAAATTGTTGTGCTTTGAGCATGTATGGAAAGAATACAAGAAAAGGACGCCGATCACTAATACTCATTTGAAGGAACTTTATGTTCCGCGTCTCCTCATTCCCACACAGGAAGCCCAAGAATTCATTCAGCGAACTTTCCCGAGCTGTGCCATCATTTTCTGGGCAGAATAAGTAAATGAGCGGAACTCTAGAATTACCTAAAGGTCCAGTTACTCCTTTGCGTCAGGTTCGTCCAGCAGATCCGTACGATTCTGAGGCATACTCTACCGCTAAAAAATTGAGCGTTCCCACTCCCCAATTACTTGCAGAAGCGAAAGCTGAACAGGCGCTAGAAGAAGTTCCGAAGTCTACTGGTGGCAAGTCTCGTCGTCGTAAGGGGGGCAAAAAGGCTCGTAAGACACGCAAGACTCGTCGTCGTAAGACGCGTAAGTAAATGAAAAATTGGCTTTCGCCGTTATGTTTTTTTGAGTTTTGTTGTTTTTATGTTTTTGAATTACATGTCCGCAAACTTACCCACCCCGGCATAGCCGAGGAACACCTCTGCGTCGTTGTAGACGCGGTGTGTGGTCTCACCGACCAGGTAGCCCTTGATCTCGTCCAGCCCCTCCTCGGAGCTGGCCGCCGGGCCAGTCACGTGGCGACCCGTCTCGGGGTGCCAGTAGACTCCAGCCGTATCGGTCTCCGTGAGACCGGTCAGCGCCTTCAGGTCCTCGTAAGAGAGAACCTCGGGCACCACCGGCTCAACGACCTTGGCTGTATTCTTGGCCGCAAGCCAAGCTTGGACGTGCTCGTCCTTGGTCTTCGCGTCAAACTCCTCGTCTGACAGACCCTCCACATGCTTCTTCAGCATCTTCTTAGCGTTCTCAAACGCCTTCTTGTCCTCACCAAATGCCTCTTTCAGCATCTTGGTGTGACTCGCACCGGCGGTAAACGTGAACTCACGCTTACCATCAGTGTTCTTCGCCGCAGTCTTTGCGACCGCGGGCTTCTCCTCTTCACCGGCCGCCACCTTGGCGACCTTCTTGCCCTTCACGGGCGCCGACGGAGCGTCGGCCTTCTTGGCAGGAGAGCGCTTGGCCTTCGCAGGCGTCTTAGGCTCCTCTGCCTTACCCGCGCCAGCATTGGCAACGGGTTCGACAACCTTGACAGTGTCACCGCCCTTCTTCAGCTCGGCGAGCATCTTGGACAGCTCATCGCGAGCCGCCTTGATGTCCTCCGCCGTATTGATGTTGGAAGTGATAATGAACTTGCTCATGTTGAGTGTTTGTTCTTGTCTTGATTTGGTGTGAAATACTTAATATTAATTAAAATAAATCCGTTTTTGATAATTGCGTTTCTTAGAGTGTTTTATAGTACATAAATCTAACAAATGTCTACTGAGTTCGCCAAGGAGCATCTGCGCGAACACCTTGTGGGGTTACTTGTCAGCCCCGTAGCCGATGGGTTCTGGTCAATCCACGACTCGGCTAAGGAACTGTGTGACCGCAATGGTCAGCCTGACCAGATTCTGCGCACGTTTCAGAATATGCTCACGCGTATCCCAGAGTGGTCAGACTCTACTCTATCTACGGAAGTTGAGCGTATACTTAAGGTCACAAATTGTAAGTATATGGATGACCTTCTGATGGGTGTTTTCATTGCGTACATGAAGTCGTTTGCGTCTCTCCATTACCGCGGATCCCAGTCTCAGCTGAAGATTGAGTTTGATCGTCCGAGCTTCGCGAAGTTCATTCATGAGCTGTACAAGCATTCGGCTCGCAAGATGTGGCAGATGGCTTACTATTTCAAGACAGTCGGTGTTTCATCAGAGCAGCAGGCGCGTAACCGTCAGGAAGTTGAGAAGATTGTTACGGAGTGTATGGAGCAGGTCATTCGTTCGTTCTTACCTTGGGAGGCGATTGCCAAGAAGTACTTTTCAGAGGATGATGATGAGCCGTCGCAGAGTGTTTCATTACCTATTCACGTCGAGCATGCCCCAGAGGAGCCGGTAAAGAAAGCGGGTGCTGCCGCATCCACTCAGGTTAAGTTCGAGGACGAAGTGCCGGAGTCGGATTCTGATTCGGGGTCAGATGATGGGTCTGAAAGTGGCGACGACGGTCGGTCAGAGTTAAAGGTGGGAGACGAGACTGCGGAAATTGAGTTTGAAGATATGGACAAGCCGGCGGTAGTTCCTGAAGTAGAGGGACAGGATGATGATCCACTGAAGGAAATCGAAGGTAAAATGGGTGAAACTCTCGTTCTAAATATGTGAAATTTTGATTGAGCGCAAAATAAATGATGATTCCCATTGCAGCTATTTCAGTTGCCCTTGTATGCTTTATCGTATACGCTCTTGAGCGCCGGTCAAAAGGTGAGCCGATTGACTGGGTAGACGCGGGCAAGCTTTCGCTCTTCGGAGGTATTATTTCAGCCGGTGTGGTATTTGCGACCACAACGGATGTTGTTACGGATGTTGTTAAGACTATGGATGTCCCGAACGTTCAGGATATGTTCGTAGGTAAGCCCACTTTTTGATGTTCGCTACACAAATAAATGCTTGAAGATTCCCCGGAAATCCCTCCTGGTATTGAAATAGGAGTCAAGGATGTACCCGAATCACAAGCAATTATAGATGCAACAGAAGAGAAGAAGAAGGCAAGAGAAAATAGGGAAAATATGGAGTTTGTTGAATCAAAACTTAACAAACTCTTATACAACTCGTGGTATCGGAAGTATATTAGTTATATGTTTTGGAGCAATATTGGTACACCTCTCAACTTAACTATTACGTTATTATCTGCCCTGACAGCAACATCTTCATCAAACTCTGCTATTTTTACCGGGAATACAGTTGCTGGTATTCAAATCAGTATTTTGGTGATTTCAGCTCTCAATACATTCTTCCGCCCATACGTCCAAGCAAACGATAATTTGAAATTTATGCTGGAAATTCAAAAACACGGTGCTAAATTCGATGAAATATATTATACTCCAAAATCGGTGTTTACATCATTGGAGTACAAGGAAATAACCGAAAAGTACAAGATTGTGTTTGTTGAGTTTAATAAATATGCATCAGAGAACTCTCTTGAACAACGAAACATATTTATAGATCTAATCTTCTTGCTTTTAGTCAATACCGTTCTACGGAAAAAAGAAGAAGATAAAGAGTGGGTAAAGTTAGACTATATCTAGGCTTCAATGACACAACACTCTTCTCCTGCAGGCAGTGAATCAATACCAAAGTAAGGTTTTAACGATAAAATTTCAGTTCGTGGAACTGCATTTTTACAGAGCCGAGTGATCGCCTTGTAAAGATAGAAGCCATGATACCGGTCATGCTTATCATCCTTCTTTCCAAATAAGATTGAGTTATCGTCGTCAATAGATAACCATTTCATGAAGAATTTGAATACCTGGTTATCACGATAATCGAGGCACCGAGGACCTTCTGGAAACAAGTCCCAGAACATTGAGGTAGCTAGACGTACTAGATCAAATGAAGGGTTGGGTTTGATTTCTGGATATTTAGGAATGTACCAAGGCTCAAAATTGTACTGTCCACCGGCCTCTTCATCAATCGAGAAATGGTCGCTCATAAACAGTTTGGGCTCTTTCATTCCCAGTACTTTCACTGATCCAACTCCACGCTCAAAATCAATAATCTTAATGAAGTATCCGTATGTTGGAAGCTTGTAGAAAGATCCCGCGCAATTGTAGTACAGGTAATCACGATCCGTAGAAATGTACATGACATTATTGGAATGTAAATCGTTATGCGTGAATCCGTAATTGCGCTGAGCAAACGCTAGTGCAAACATTACCTGTGATAACCATGCCAGATGCTTATGAGGGTCAGGATACTGGGAGCATAATTCATGAAATGTTCCCGTACACTTCTCCATAACCGTGACTTGAACTGGGACGTTTGTGAACGAAGCCCAAGCGAACGGTTCACCATCATCATCACCGTCATCATCATCTTCGTCTTCATCAGATTCGCAATCACAGGACTTAAGCCCGAAAACGTAGGACGTAGATACTGAAGATGAATCAGACTCATCATCGTCATCTTCTTCTCCATCTCGCATCATAGGATTCATTTCAGCAGGTTCAGCATCAACGTGTTGTACAACCAGTTCCTGGACGTCATCAAGAACCATGTCTTCGCCCAGAAGGACATTCGCCCGAGCTCCGCGAGTATGCTTGAAATCTCCTTGCTGAACATCATCGGTCAACTTAATCTCAAATGTTTTTCCTATGTTTGAAGAAAACCATGAGCGCTCTGACAGGTCGGCGTAGTCGTCGGATATATCTATGGTATGCTTTTCCGATACTCCCGTAAACACTCCATATACCTTCGGAAAATGTGGGCATCCTGACTGGGCTAAGACGACTGATAGAAGAGCGCCGACATATGCTGCATTATTTGGATCCTGAATCTTCCTCTGAATTTCCTGCGAATCTTCTTCGGTAGTGGGAAGACCTAGAGCCGTTCCGTAATCTCCCTGCATCCACTTGAAAGGAGAAAGAAGCATTGTGACCTTTCGGTGAACTTCAGCTACTGTTCCTTTAGCCGTCCGAACGTGTTCGACATCCACAATAGAGGAAATACTATCATTGACCTTGAACCCGAACTCTTGGGGCGAATCACGAACCTCGGTTTTAAAAAGTTTCTGGATAGGAGGAAAAAATGGCTGGAGATGATTCAAACCCCAGAACTGCTGAGCCTTTAAAGATTTTGTATCGTATCTCTGGAGGCTGAGGGCGACAGAGTTTGTTCGTAAATCACTTCCAGCCGATGGTTTCCGCTTGACCATATTATTATGGCGTCGCAAACATAAACTAAAAAGTACACGCACTAAAGCAAGTAGATGAACTTCCAAATCAAGAAGTTTAATATTGATATGTTGAAAGACAGATGCGAGATAGATTCTCGCAAATCTCCAATGATAGTTGTGATTGGAAAGAAAGATACTGGGAAATCGTTCTTGGTTCGTGATATTCTTTTTAATACCCAACACTGTTTCCCTATTGGTACGGTGATTTCAGGTACGGAAGTTGCGAACGAGTTTTTCCAGCACATGGTTCCATCGAAACTGATTCATGACAAGTACAATCCTTCCATTGTGATGAACGTCATTAAGCGCCAGCTGGGCGTAAAGACGGCTCGAAACGAAGAGAAGAAACGGTCAGGCGGAAACTCGTCCACCGATCCTCGTGCTTTCCTAATTCTAGATGACTGTTTGTATGATGCTTCATGGATTAAGGAAGAGTCTACGCGCTACATTTTTATGAACGGTCGACACATTGATGTGATGACAATTATTACTATGCAGTATCCACTAGGTATTACGCCTAATCTGCGTACGAACGTAGATTTCGTGTTTATTCTGCGCGAGAGTATCGTGAATAATCGCCGACGTATATACGACAATTATGCCGGTATGTTTCCCACGTTCGAGATGTTTTGCCAATTCATGGACCAGTGTACCGAGAACTTTGAGTGCCTAGTAATTTGTAACGGTGTCCAGTCCAATAAGCTAGAAGATCAAGTGTTTTGGTACAAAGCTTCGGATCACCCAAATTTTCATTTATGTGACAATTCGTTGTGGGCAGACAACAAACCTTTTTCAAGCGCAATGTTGTCGCAGGACGAGTACTCTGCCGACACGATGCGCAAGAAATCTAATAGTCCTTGGGTCCACGTTAAGCAGCAGGGCAAGGATAAACATTGAGACCAAGCGTCGTTAAGAACTGGGTTTGAGCGCCCATAATGTAATGTAGGATCTCGCCCGTAACAAATGTAGCCAATAAAGTTACCCAGAACTCTGTGTTAAACACGTAAGCTAACAGTATTGCGAGCAGAACTGTTCCAACACTGTCAACGACCGCAAACCCCATAAAACGAGTACTGTGTGCGCCCTGCCGGGGCTTTCCGAAAATGAAAGCGTATGGGCAACTCATTATATACTACTTAGAGATCACGAGGAGCGCCACCTTCAGCAGGGTGAACGTTATCTTCAATGGCGCGACCAATATCCGACGTATCGGCCACACCGGCATCCGCCTTGGCATCCTCCAGATTCTTCTTCCGCCGCGCCTCGTTCTCCTTCTTCTGAGTCTCAATACGCTGAGCCTTCTCCTCCTCAAAGAAGATCTCGCGGTTCACCTCGTTCTCCTTGTACCGACGCATCATCTCGTTCAGCTCCTTCTCGGCATACTCTACCTCGGGCATCATGTTCTCAGAGGGATCCCATGGCAGCCACGCACCGACCTTGCCGATATAAAGGTTGTCATTCGGGTAACGGCGCTGGAGAACTTTGGCGTACGTCTGGCACTCCTCGAGGTTGGCAAACACGCGACGAAGCTTGACACCACGGACATTGGTCTGGAACTCTACCTTCTCGTTGAACTGAGCCTCAACCTCCTTCTCGTTCTTCAGGAGAAAAACCTGATACTGTTCGTGGACATCGGTCTTCCGGACCTCCTCCTCGTGGACCTTCTTGAAATCCTCCATATCCTTAAAAAGATCATCGATCTTGATGGAATATTTCTTGGAAACGTATGCCATCAGGTGCTCCAGTCCCTTGACCTTCCAATCGTAAGCCATCCACTCAATAAACTTCTCGTTGTAAAACTCCGTCTTCTGCTTAACTACCTTCTCAGGCGAAATGAAGGATATAATGCAGTAGCGCTGCGTGGGGATTTCAGGGTCCTCTTCGAGGTAATCAATCACGGTTCCGTCGGTTTCCTTGGTGGGTAGAGTTTCACGGGGCATTTGTTTACTGTAGTCTCAACGTGTTAAAGTCGTTAATTCTAACGAGTTCATACTTTAGTGTTTGGTTTGCATTGCCCAATACCCTTAGTTTGTTGCATCATGATTGGAGCTGGACAGTTTTTGCAAGGACATTGGGTGTGATCGTATCCTAATACATGACCTATTTCGTGTGAAACCATATACTGACGATAATTGTCCAAGCCAAGTTTGCTCTTCGGAGCACCATTGTACCATCGCTCGGCGTTTAACCAAACTTTTTTACCTCCTAGTTCGGCACATGAAAGCTTCCCGTCCAACCCACAATTCTTATCAATTGTCGATTGAGATGATAAGTGAATTGTGACATCTTGATTAAAAGAAACTGGTTCAAAAAAGTACCCCTTCTTTGACCATCCATCTGGATCATTGAGATAAGTCACAACATAAAACTCAGTCTGGGCTGGTGGATTAGAGTACTTTGATTGGACATCGGGATCAACTATAACTTTGACTCGAATCCTCATTGTCCTTCGTTCCCAATAATTTCTCTGTCCTTTTCTATAAAAATGCCCGAGCAGAAGTCTGTAGCCGCCCCTGCTGGTGTTGATGTTAGCGACCTTGTGTCTCGCGCAGTGAAGTACGGTCTGGAGGGTCTGGCCGTAGCCATTGCGGCTTACCTCCTCCCCGGCAAGGGTCTCAAGCTGTCCGAGATCGGCATGATTGCCCTCGTTGCCCTAGCCACGTTCGCCATCCTCGATATCTATGCCCCCTCTGTCGGCTCGTCGGCGCGTACGGGTGCCGGCTTCGGTATTGGCGCCCACCTCGTCGGCTTCCCTTAAACACCTAAACTAGACCAAAACTACTTAATTAAAAACTGAAACCGGCAATTAAAAAGTTGCCATTTTCAGGCTATGTATAGTGAATGAATTATGTTCAATCAAACATCATCTGTGTAAAGATCTCCATAATCGTATCCCGCTGAGCGTTTGTAAAACCTCGCTGAACGAGGATACCTGATACCTGGTGTTCAAGATGAACTTCAAATTGGAGAAGGCAGTCGCCGGCCGTAAATTCTACAACCGTCCATCCGTGAACTCCATCAGGAAGATTGCCAACCACTGGGAAATGATCGGCTGTCACCTTCTCTTGAACATCCGACACGACGTTGTGAATATTACGCATCTTTGTGATTCAAAATATTGGCGTCAGTAGATTCGTTTTTGTTTACATGGTAATCACCAAACATCACAAATGAGGAATCTAGTTTACATGACCGTGTTTCGAAACTCTGGGTATATAGATTTACTGGCTTTGCTGTTGAAGACTCTAAAACTTCGGGGGTGTTTTAATACTGAAACCACTGACCTTCTTCTTATAACTCATCCGTCAATGAACGACGCAATTGGTGAAAAGATAATGCCAATAGGATTTTATATTAATTTCTGGTATCTTGATTTTGAACAATTAATGGACGCTGCTCGTGCTCGCTTGTTCATTTTTGATTACCCGTATATCGATAAATACGACAAGATTCTGTATCTTGATACTGATATTCTTATTAGTTCGGATATCAACAAGATACTTGATATACCGATTGAACGTGATATTCTGTACGTAGGGCCCGAAATGACTTTAAGTTCTGAATTCCATGGTGGATGGCTCTACGGCAATAACTATCCTGACGTTGATATGTCGAAGCCAGCGTTCAGTTCAGGAATCTTGTTTTTCCGCAACTCTCAAAAAGTCAAGGATATGTTTTATGCTACAAATGCACTTATTCACGAAGAACTAGTTATAAAAGGTAACGGACCTCCGTCATGTTTAGACCAGCCGTTTATCGTCTTTAATGCTGCTATTCGGAATATGTATAATACTACTACGATAGATCAGTTTATACGCGGTGGCCGATCACATTCGTGTGTTGACGAAAACGCAATCATATATCATTTCGCCGGTGATATTGGTCATTCAAACAATAAAAAGGAATGGATGGATGTGTTCATAGAAAAAATAATTGATTTTAAACCAAGCACTCTAAGTAGTTAATGTATCAAAAAGCAAAAATTCCTAAAGCTTTGAGAGAACAAGTTTGGTTATCCAAATTTGGGAAAAAGTATGAGGCTAAATGTTTTACGCCGTGGTGTCAAAACCGTATAACGGTGTTTGATTTTCAGTGTGGTCATGATATTCCAGAGTCTAAAGGTGGTCCGACGGTATTATCTAATCTATACCCTATTTGTGCTAGGTGTAATACATCAATGAGCAATGTGTATACATTTGAGCAATGGGCACAAAAAGGTGTAAAACGGAAATTTTGGCTTCTTTGTTTCTGTGGAGGTATAACATGCCAGCAACCGTTCGCTATAACGGAAAATGGTTCTCCATCATCTCCAAGCCTTACGAGCCCGAGCGACAAACCTATCAAGTAGCGTGGATACAGATCTTGGAAAGTGTGACTCCAGAAGAAGCGTATCGTAAATACTTTGAAGTATTGAGGAAAGAGTCAAAACTTTTATGCCCATCATTTAGACAAGATGAGTAGTGTAATCACGGTTGTGATTATTTCAACTATTGTAGTTCTAGTTGTCATATTAGGACTTCGAGCGTATACTGGAATTTGGCCGGGTGCTAAAATTATTCAGCAGAAACCGGTAGCTCAAGATAAACCTACCCCCGATACACCTATTGAACCTGGGATTGTAAAATTCATGTTTTTCTTTGCGTCGTGGTGTCCTCACTGTAAAGACGCTGAGCCGGAAGTTGCGTCCTTCAAACAGTTAGTAGAAACCAAGAATTATACGTACGGAGGTCATCGTGTAATATTTGAGAATGTGAATGCGTATGCGGATAAAGGTAAGGCAGCACTGTACAAAATTACAGCGTACCCTACCATAAAAGTCGAAACGGCCGACAAAATGTACGAAATGTCTGGTAAACCTACAGTTGCGAACTTCCGCGCGTTCCTTGTTTCGGTTCTAGGTGCCGAGAAATCGGGATAAATCCGTGCTGGCCTTTTTCAGAATATCTGGAACATCGAATTTCGATAAATCTGAAGTGCTGTGCAAATTCGGGTAATGAAGTTGTAAAGTACATGCCTTCTTCACTTGTTTGTAAAAATTGTAAGCTACCATAGTGTACATATCATGGACATAAGATATGGGAGACATGGTCTCAACTGAGACGGGAGTGAACTTATTATCCAAATTTCGATGTTTCAGTGATAAACATAATGCGTTAGTTAAATCAGGAATATATTTGTCTACCGAGGGCACAAACAGGTCTCCGTCGACATACACTTGATTATAAAGAATTTGGGGTCTGAAAATACCGGGGATACAGCACGAACATTTCACAGCGTCTAAAACTGGAACGTTTTTTGAAAAAATTGTGGGTTTACCTTTTGTCAAATTAGAAGCCAAGATGTATAACGGCATTTTGGCATCACCAATAACTTTCGTGCGCAAATCTACGCCTTTTGTCAAGAACATGTTTATCAGCGAGGTTTCAAGTACGTCCATGGGAAACACACCTTTCATAGAAATCATTTCAGGTAATTTGGAGTAATCGGGTTCAGGAATAAACGATGACATTTTGAATGCTTCTTCGACCCCCAAATCCAACGGCAACCCAAAAGCAATATACGTTCCAACAATCGCTCCAACTGAAACGCCATACACACCATCGGGAAATACTAATTCTTGATGTCGCGAAAGTTCTCGAAGAGCGCCAATGTATAGTATACCTTTCATACCTCCACCACCTAATCCAAGAGTGCGGAACGGCAGAGACATTCTTATAGTAAGAGTAAGCAGAGATGTTGCGTGCGCGTGACGTATGGGATGAACAAGAAGAACGGCGCGCGAACCGTATGGCCGCAATGACACCAATCATCGCCCAAATTCAAGCCCAGATTAGGCGACAAGCAGTTCACAATTCTGATGCCCCATATATTATTTACCCCGTTCCCACGTATGTGTTTGGGTACCCGCTCTTTTCTCTGAAAGAGGCACTAGATCATCTAGTTGCGGAGTTTTCGAAAGCTGGGTACTGGGTTTGGGTCGTAGAACAGAAGAACCTTGTGATTTCGTGGATAAAACCAGTGAAAACTCGCGACGGAAATAGACAGATTCTAGCCACAAATTACCGCCCGCAAATATACGGCGAGACTTTTATGCCTCAGAATAGATAATGGATATTCACGAATTATTTGGAGGAACGATGAATATTGTTATCCTTGCTGTGTTTTATACTTTGATAGGTCTTCTAATGTCGCTTATACTGTACCACTTATTCGATGACTGTGATAAAGATTGGAAGAGCCAACCTCTAGCATATCAGGCCGGAGACATTACACTAGAACTGGGAATTATAGGAACAATCGCATTCTGGACAACAGAAATAACACGGGGGTGGGCTCCTATTTTTCCAATAGCTAAAGCTTTAGATCTCCAAATTGATACGTATGTTTCAGGTCTGTTTTTCGCATACGCCATGTTCTTGTTCCTAGAACAGCTAAGTGAGAAAGTGAAGTTTCTGTACAAAGAACATGTTCACACCCATATTGTACGCTACATTCCTCCAAACTGGTCAGTCATGAAATCGCTATTTGCCTCGCGTAAAACGAATCAGAAAAAGGATAGTGCTGAAACATACTAAAATGAACTGTAAACACGAGCTTGTAATTGATGAAGGTGAGCATGTATGTACGTTATGTGGAACAATGATGGGTCGAATTATTGATGAAGGCGCCGAATGGCGGAACTACGATCAGGGAAAAGATGAAGGCCGAACAGGCTTTACAACATCCGATCTTCTCCCTGAATCGTCCTACGGATCTGTAATGTCTTTCAAAGGACTTACAGCCAAAGACGTGAAACTGAAAGCGATCCAGCGTTTATCTTGCTGGTCGCTTTCCTCCAATTCCCAGCGTTCGTGGATGAGTATATTTGATGCTATCCAGTTATCATGTAACCACGCGGGTCTGCCAAAATCTATCGTGATGGACGCTTGTGGACTGTATAAACAACTCGAAGATGCTCAGAAAGTCAGGGGGGAAACTCGTCGAGCAATGATGGGCGGAGCAGTATTTGTGGCATGTCGCAATAACGGGGCGCCACGTAGCCACGAGGAAATTGCCAAGATGTTTCTCGTGAACATCAGATCTCTGTGTAAAGCTATTACGAATTTCGAAGTAACCAACAATACGGTTCTACAAACCGAGATTGGCATTGCTGAGAGATTATGTGCCGCACTTTCGCTGAATGATGACCAGCGCCAGAAAATACTGGATTTGTTAGTTGACATTTCCAAAAAGTCCGAAGACGATTTTGAGCATACACCCAAGACTATTGTGGCTGGGGTGGTTGCCCATATTATGGGACTAAAAACCAAAACTCAAATGAAAGTTGTGTCGGACGCTTCAGGCGTCTCGTCTCTATCAATTCATAAAATTGTGGGTAAGCTTTTGAGCGCTTAGTATATCAATACACATAAACGTAAATTCAACTTAATTTTTCATTATGGGACTACGTACATGAATGTACGAGTTGTAGGATTGTACAGTACCTGATAATATCCTTCTGGGGTAGAACTTACCTGAGTCATTGCGATTCCTAACGGAGTTGTACCAACGACAGGGAGAACGCGCCGAGATGCAATACCCCGATCAGACGTGTCTGAGAAAATACTGTTTCCAACACCCGTCCAAGTTATACCGTCATAACTGTATGCGATTGTATTTGCTCCATTACCAACTGCTACCCAAACTGAACCATTCCAAGCTATAGCGTAAGCATTACTGTCGAATACTGTAGTTCCTAAACCAGTCCAAGATCGTCCATTCAAACTTCTGGCGACAGTATTTGTGCCCTGTCCAACAGCTATCCACTGAGCACCGTTCCATGCCACACCTAAGCCATAATCAGTAAAAATGCTTGTACCAATTCCAGTCCAAGTCAGTCCATCACTACTATGCGCTAAAGAATTCGTACCCTGCCCAACAGCTACAAAATCCGTCCCATTCCATGCGACAGAATAACCGTTTGTCGAAAATGTAGTTTTCCCAAGGCCAGTCCAATTTGTTCCGTTGTACGAATATGCTAATGTATTAGTCGAGGTACTACCATCATATCCTGCTGCGACCCATAATGTACCATTCCATGCGAGTCCAGTGCAGTTACCGTTAAAAATCTGATTTGAGGCTGCGCTCCAGTCTATTCCATTAAGTGAATAGAGAATGGTAGGACCTGAACCTGCTAGATTACCTCCGCCAGCTACCCACATTAATCCATTCCATGCAACACAGTACCCGACAATAAATAGCCCATCAGATCCAACTCCGGACCAGTTAATTCCGTTCTCACTGTACACAATACAACGTGTGCCTTGACCAACCGCTACCCACTTCTCTCCATTCCATGCTACTCCATACCCAGCTGTTGTCAAGGCGTCATGTCCATTTCCTATCCAATGAATGCCGTCATACGTGTATGCTAAAGTGTTAGTTCCTTTACCACACGCGACCATGAAATTCTCGTTCGCATTGCTTTGCGAACTGAGTCCAGTAGGACCAGCGGGTCCTGTAGCGCCAGTGTCACCAGTAGGTCCCGCCACACCCGTGTATCCAGTGTATCCAGTGTATCCAGTGTATCCGGTAGGTCCAGAAGTTAATGGTATTTGAACAATTTCAAATGTGTCAGGATCATATCCTAGTCCAACGGTTGTCATACTCGGGGTCGAAGGGCGTCGAACTGGGGTTACGTAGAACGATGCTGTTTGACCACTTACTCCTGAAACTAGTTGTCCAGTTGCATTCAATATAATCGTATTATCGGCTTGAGTATCTGCTCCTGCATTCGAACCTATGGCTATAGAATTTAACCCTTGCCCCGTAGCACCTGCGCTATTCCCGATCGCAATACCGCGCTGATTGTATTGACCCGCAAACAACCCAATAGCAATACCTACCTGATTAAATTCGCCTGCGTATGTCCCTATCGCCACCGAATTTTCAATTTGACCAGTATATCCGGCACAAGCTCCAACAGCTATAGCATTTTCGTTCTGACCATACGCTCCAGCAAAAGATCCTATTGCAACTGTAGAACCACCCTGCCCAGTATATCCGGCATAATTTCCAATGGCAACGACTGGATCATATATGCTAGTCGTACCCGCATTTGTTCCAATAGCCACGGATCCCGCCGAAAGATTTTTACCAGCATTCTGACCGATATGAACGGCGCTCGATCCTACGTCCCATTTACTCCTTGACGAATTCCAGTACACGTAATCGCTGTAATTCGTGCCTGTTGGAGTAAATGATCCGGTAGGTCCTGTAGGTCCTGTTGCTCCTGATCCACTTGGGCCAGTTGCTCCAGTGACTCCAGTTGCTCCAGCCGCTCCAGCGGCACCAGCAGCGCCGTTAGTTCCAGAAGCACCAGTAGGGCCAGTAGGGCCAGCCGCACCGGCCGTACCATTTAGTCCGTTAGTTCCAGAGGCACCCGTAGGTCCTGTACTACCTAAGCCAGTAGCACCTGTTGGACCTGTAGGACCAGCTCCTGAAGCTCCGGTAGGACCTGTACTACCTAAGCCAGTAGCACCTGTTGGACCTGTAGGACCAGCTCCTGAAGCTCCGGTAGGACCTGTACTACCTAAGCCAGTAGCACCTGTTGGACCTGTAGGACCAGCTCCTGAAGCTCCGGTAGGACCTGTACTACCTAAGCCAGTAGCACCTGTTGGACCTGTAGGACCAGCTCCTGAAGCTCCGGTAGGACCTGTTGGACCTGTTATACCAGACCTAGACGATCCAGAACTGATTGGTGACGTACCCACATAAGGAAGTACGCGTCGAGAAGCTACATTAGTCCCATATGTTGAAAAAATTGTTTTTCCGCGGCCTGTCCAAGTAATACCGTCTGGACTAGTTGCAATTGTATTTGAAGCACCGTTACCCACTGCTACCCATAAAGACCCGTTCCATGCTACACCAAGACCACTTGTTGAAAAAATTGTTTTTCCGCGGCCTGTCCAAGTAATACCGTCTGGACTAGTTGCAATTGTATCTGAAGCACCGTTACCCACTGCTACCCATAAAGACCCGTTCCATGCTACACCATGACCATTTGTTGAAAAAATCGAAGTACCAAGTCCCGTCCAATTAGTACCGTCTGAACTATATGCAATCGTGTTTGTACCATTGCCCACAGCGACCCATAAAGATCCGTTCCATGCTACACCATAACCATTTGTTGAAAAAATCGAAGTACCAAGCCCACTCCAAGTAATGCCGTCGGTGCTAGTTGCAATAGTGTTTGTATCATTGCCCACTGCTACCCATAAAGACCCGTTCCATGCTACACCATAACCATTTGTTGAAAAAATTGTTTTTCCACGACCAGTCCAAGTAATACCGTCTGGACTAGTTGCAATTGTATCTGAAGCACCGGTACCCAAAGCAACCCATAAAGACCCGTTCCATGCCGCTTCACGCGGTGTTCCACTTGTAAAAGGATTAGAACCAACACTTATCCAGTTAATTCCGTTTGTACTAGTTGCAATAGTGGTGGTGCCGGGACCAGAAGCAAGCCATACCGAGCCGTTCCATGCTACTCCCAGTCCACCATAACCACCGTCAAAAAATGTACTTCCCGCTCCAGTCCAAGTAATGCCGTCGTAACTGTATGAGATAGTGTTTGTACCATTTCCAACAGCTACAGTGAAATTTTCAGTTAATAGATTCGCCGAGCCGCCACCTCCAGCAGGCCCAGTTGGACCTATTGCGCCAGTAGCACCAGTAGCGCCCGTAGCTCCTAACCCCGTAGCGCCAGTAGCGCCCGTAGCTCCTAACCCCGTAGCACCAGTAGCTCCCGTAGCTCCCGTAGCTCCTAACCCCGTAGCACCTGTAGCACCTGTAGCTCCCGTAGCTCCTAACCCCGTAGCACCAGTAGCACCAGTAGCTCCCGTAGCTCCTAACCCCGTAGCGCCAGTAGCGCCCGTAGATCCAAAACCAGTGGGGCCTGTAACACCAGTAGCACCTACAGCACCAGTGTACCCAGTGTACCCAGTGTATCCTGTACGGCCAGTTGCGCCAGTTGCGCCAGTTGTTCCTGTCGCGCCTCCGCCTCCGCCTCCGCCTCCTCCGCCAGCCGGTCCAGTCGGACCAGTTTGTCCATAGTAGTAAGGAAGTCCGTTCCAGCCCGTTAATCCGGTTCCTAGTTTCATCAAGCCTGAATCGGTCTCATAACCGAACTCGCCTTGAGCAAGAACTGGATTAGTGCTTGTCCATAGTGCGGCTGTACCACGCCGCAGCTGGAATTGGATGTATGGCATTATTAATAACAAAGAAAGACGTTACGCCGCAGAACCACAATCGAATACAGGTCCCGCCGAATATACTGTTGACGGGTCGCCACCATCAAATCCAATCGACGTTACCGGTCCGGCAGGACCCGTCGGACCTGTTGCTCCATTACCTCCTCCGCCGCCTCCACCTCCACCAGCTGGACCAGTGGCACCGACACTCGCCATTAATGCCCAATGGAGTGGAGTTACGGCTGGGTCAAGTTCATAATCGCTTGTAGTGGAATAGTATACGTAAGACGACCCGTTCGACGACACGACATCATTCAAAGTGTAAACAGTACCTCGAGACCATGCTCCTTTGAATGTGAATCCTGGTCCTGTGTATCCAGTATAACCCGTTGGACCGGTTACACCTGCTGAACCCGTGTAACCAGTAAAACCAGTGAAACCCGTAGGACCAATTAAACCAGATGGACCCGTTGAACCAGTTGCACCAGCAGAACCCGTGTAACCAGTATATCCAGTACTTCCGGTGTAGCCTGTATAACCTGTAGAGCCGACTGGACCAGTTGTACCAGTGTATCCTGTTGTTCCAGTTGTAAATACTGACCAGTGCGAAGGGTATAGTGATGGATTTAATCCATAATCGCTGTACTCAGATGTGTATATGTAGCTAGATACTCCATAAAACACAACATCGTTTTTGTAATATACTGTTCCCGTAATGCCGTATGTGCCCGTACTACCGTTCCACGTTCCTCTGAACAAGAACCCGGGTCCAGTGTATCCGGTATATCCTGTGTAACCGGTGTATCCGGTGTAACCAGTGTATCCGGTGTATCCTGTGTATCCCGTGTAACCGGTGTATCCCGTGTATCCTGTGTAACCCGTGTAACCTGTGTAACCAGTGTACCCTGTGTAGCCAGTGTAACCAGTGTAACCCGTGACTCCAGTGTAACCTGTGTACCCTGTAGCGCCAGTGTAACCAGTGTAACCCGTGACTCCAGTGTATCCGGTGTACCCTGTAGCGCCAGTGTATCCGGTATAGCCTGTGTATCCAGTGTAACCAGTGTATCCCGTAAAGCCAGTGTAACCAGTAAAACCAGTGTAGCCTGTGTATCCAGTGTAGCCCGTGTAACCTGTGTAACCTACAGCAACAAATAGTGACCAGTGCAGCGGCGACTGATCAGGGGGATTTTCTTTAGACGGGGTTGGGAAAACTCCGATGAATGTTGAGTAGTTGTATGTTACAACATCGTTGTAGTAGTACATCGTAGGGGATGCCCATTGACCGCGGTATACGAAGCCAGGTCCAGTATATCCTGTGAAACCGGTATATCCCGTGTAACCTGTGTATCCGGTGTATCCTGTGAAACCCGTGTAACCTGTGAAACCAGTGTAACCTGTGAAACCAGTGTATCCCGTGAAACCCGTATAACCTGTGTAACCCGTGTATCCTGTGTAACCCGTGTATCCTGTGTAACCAGTGTATCCGGTGTAACCCGTGTAGCCAGTGTAGCCTGTGTAACCGGTGTAGCCTGTGTAACCAGTATAGCCCGTGTAACCAGTGTAGCCAGTGTATCCGGTGTAACCTGTGTAACCTGTGTATCCAGTGTATCCAACGGCAACAAATAGTGCCCAATGCTCGAACGCAAGATCAGGAGTAGTTTCATCAGTATCAGTGATGTGAGAAGTATAGATGTATGTCGAGTATTTGTAGGTCACAACATCATTAAAACTGTAATAAAAAGTCTTATCCCAGTCGCCACGGTACACAAACCCAGGACCTGTATACCCGGTAAATCCAGTATAACCAGTGTATCCAGTGTATCCAGTGTATCCAGTGTATCCAGTATAACCCGTGTAACCAGTGTATCCAGTAAAGCCAGTGTATCCAGTAAAGCCAGTGTATCCAGTAAAGCCAGTGTAACCGGTGTAACCAGTGTAACCAGTGTATCCTGTGTAACCGGTGTACCCAGTGTAACCGGTGTATCCAGTGTATCCAGTGTAACCAGTGTAGCCAGTGTAACCTACGGCAACAAAGAGCGACCAATGAGTCTGGCCAGCTTCGTCTGGAAGAACGTTATTGTCGGAAACATGGGTGATGTATATGTATGTTGAATACTTGTAGGTCACGACGTCATTAAACTTATAGTACGTACCAGCGTCCCAAGCACCTTGGTACACGAACCCAGGACCTGTATACCCAGTAAATCCAGTGTAACCAGTGTAACCAGTGTATCCAGTGTAGCCTGTATAGCCCGTGTAGCCTGTATAGCCTGTGTAACCGGTGTAACCAGTGTAGCCTGTGTAGCCAGTGTAACCGGTGTAACCAGTGTATCCTGTGTATCCTGTGTAACCTGTGTATCCTGTGTAACCCGTGTACCCAGTGTATCCAGTGTATCCAGTGTAACCGGTATAACCAGTGTATCCAGTGTAACCTACAGCGACAAACAGAGACCAATGTGTTTGGGCATCTTCGTCTGGAAATACGTTATTGTCAGATACATGGGTTACGTATATGTATGTTGAATACTTATAGGTCACGACGTCATTAAACTTATAGTACGTACCAGCGTCCCAAGCACCTTGGTACACGAACCCAGGGCCAGTATACCCGGTAAATCCAGTATAACCAGTGTAACCGGTAAAGCCAGTAAAGCCAGTGTACCCTGTAAAACCAGTGTAACCAGTGTATCCGGTGTATCCCGTGTAACCAGTGTATCCAGTGTATCCGGTATAACCAGTGTAACCCGTATAACCGGTGTATCCTGTGTAACCGGTGTATCCGGTGTATCCGGTGTATCCGGTGTATCCGGTGTATCCAGTGTAACCAGTGTAACCCGTGTAACCTACAGCGACAAACAGAGACCAATGTGTTTGGGCATCTTCGTCTGGAAATACGTTATTGTCGGAAACCCGAGTTACGTATATGTATGTTGAATACTTGTAGGTCACGACGTCATTAAACTTATAGTACGTACCAGCGTCCCAAGCACCTTGGTACACGAACCCGGGTCCTGTATACCCGGTGTAACCCGTGTAACCAGTGTAACCGGTAAAGCCAGTAAAGCCAGTGTACCCTGTAAAACCAGTGTAACCAGTGTATCCGGTGTATCCTGTGTAGCCCGTGTAACCGGTGTAGCCCGTGTAACCAGTGTAACCCGTATAACCGGTGTATCCTGTGTAACCGGTGTAACCCGTGTACCCAGTGTATCCGGTGTATCCAGTGTAACCAGTGTAACCAGTGTAACCCGTGTAACCTACAGCGACAAACAGAGACCAATGTGTTTGGGCATCTTCGTCTGGAAATACGTTATTGTCGGAAACCCGAGTTACGTATATGTATGTTGAATACTTGTAGGTCACGACGTCATTAAACTTATAGTACGTACCAGCGTCCCAAGCACCTTGGTACACGAACCCAGGACCTGTATACCCAGTAAATCCAGTGTAACCAGTGTAACCAGTGTATCCAGTGTAGCCTGTATAGCCTGTGTAGCCTGTATAGCCTGTGTAACCGGTGTAACCAGTGTAGCCTGTGTAGCCAGTGTAACCAGTGTAACCCGTGTAACCGGTGTAACCAGTGTAGCCTGTGTAACCAGTAAACCCAGTGTATCCAGTGTATCCAGTGTATCCAGTGTAACCAGTATATCCAGTGTATCCAGTGTAACCTACAGCGACAAACAGTGCCCAATGTGTTTGGGCATCTTCGTCTGGAAATACGTTATTGTCAGATACATGGGTGATGTATATGTATGTTGAATACTTGTAGGTCACGACGTCATTAAACTTATAGTACGTACCAGCGTCCCAAGCACCTTGGTACACGAACCCAGGACCTGTATACCCAGTAAATCCAGTATAACCAGTGTAACCAGTGTATCCAGTGTAGCCTGTAAACCCTGTAAAACCAGTGTAACCAGTGTAACCGGTGTAACCAGTGTAGCCTGTGTAACCCGTGTAACCGGTGTAACCCGTGTAACCGGTGTAACCAGTAAAGCCGGTGTAACCAGTAAAGCCAGTAAACCCAGTGTATCCAGTGTATCCAGTGTAACCAGTATATCCAGTGTATCCAGTGTAACCTACTGCGACAAACAGTGCCCAATGAGTCTGACCGTCTTGATCTGGAAAAACATTATTATCTGAAACCTGAGTTACGTATATGTATGTTGAGTATTTGTAGGTCACGACGTCATTAAACTTATAATACGTACCGGGTGTCCAAGCACCTTGGTACACGAACCCAGGACCTGTATACCCAGTAAATCCAGTGTAACCGGTGTAACCGGTAAAGCCAGTAAAGCCAGTGTACCCTGTAAAACCAGTGTAACCAGTGTATCCGGTGTATCCTGTGTAGCCCGTGTAACCGGTGTAGCCCGTGTAACCAGTGTAACCCGTATAACCGGTGTATCCTGTGTAACCGGTGTAACCCGTGTACCCAGTGTATCCGGTGTATCCAGTGTAACCAGTGTAACCAGTGTAACCTGTAGCACCTACTGCGACGAACAGTGACCAGTGTGTTTGACCAGCTTGGTCTGGAAGAACATTAGTGTCTGAAACCCGAGTTACGTATATATATGTCGAATACTTGTAGGTCACAACATCATTGAAATTGTAATATGTATCCTCAGTCCAATTTCCCTGATACACGAAACCAGGTCCAGTATAACCGGTAAAGCCAGTGTAACCAGTGTAGCCAGTAAAACCAGTGTATCCGGTAAAACCAGTGTAACCAGTAAAGCCGGTGTAACCAGTAAAGCCGGTGTAACCAGTAAAGCCAGTGTACCCAGTAAAGCCAGTGTACCCAGTAAAGCCAGTGTAACCAGTGTAACCCGTGGGTCCAACTCCAACAAATAATGACCAATGAGTTTGACCAATTTGGTCTGGGTATATATTACTGTCTGGGGAGCGTGATACATAGACATATGTGGATAACTTGTACGTCACAACATCATTGAGTGTATATATTGTATTTACATCCCAGTTCCCTTGATATACGAACCCAGATCCGGTTGGGCCTTGGAGGCCGGTAGGTCCTGTAGTTCCCTGTGAGCCAGTATATCCGGTATAACCAGTAAAACCAGTGAATCCCGTAAAACCAGTATATCCAGTGAACCCAGTCGCACCAGCACCTGCAAATAATGTCCAACTTACAGGAGTTTGGCTTGGTGGATCGGTTGTGTTTGTTAATGAAATAAGGATGTAACTTGACTGTGTAAGCGGATCTAGAACAATGTCATTCACTGAATAGAGAACTCCTTTTGCCCAAACTCCACGATAAGTCATACCTATTGCAAAAATTGTCCAGTAATATGGCGTTATGTCTGGCTGATGCTCTATGCTGACATTATCGTTAGAAATGTATACGTAGCTCGATGAGTTATACGTAACAACATCGTTAATAGTATAGGTTGTTCGATCGGTCCATTTACCCCTGTATCTAAACCCAGGTCCAGTATACCCGGTATAACCGGTGTATCCAGTATAACCCGTATATCCAGTATAACCTGTAACTCCAGTATACCCAGTGTATCCAGTATAACCCGTATATCCAGTATAACCTGTAACTCCAGTATACCCAGTGTATCCGGTATACCCAGTGTATCCGGTATAACCAGTATATCCAGTAACACCTGTAGTTCCAGTGACTCCGGTGTATCCAGTATAACCGGTGTACCCAGTATAACCAGTGTAACCGATAGATCCAGTGGGTCCCGTCACTCCAGTATAACCCGTGTATCCAGTGTAACCAGTGTAACCAGTGTATCCTGTACGACCGGTTGTACCTGTTGGACCAGTAAACCCAGGTCCAGTGGCACCAGTATATCCAGTAAATCCAGTGTAACCAGTGTATCCGGTAACTCCAGTATAACCGGTGTATCCAGTAAATCCAGTGTATCCAGTAAAGCCAGTGTACCCGGTATAACCAGTAGTACCTGTTTGGCCAGTATAATATGCCGCACCCTGCGGTCCAGTTACACCTGTAGGTCCAGTTTGACCGGTGTAATATGCCGCACCTTGTGGTCCAGTTACGCCGGTGGGACCTATAATGCCTGTAGGTCCAGTAGACCCAACAACTCCAGTAGGGCCAGTGTAACCCGTCGATCCAATTGAACCCGATGAATATACTGTCCACTTAGCAGGATTGCTCACAGGATTGAAATTTGCTGGAATTGAATCAAGAGCGATGTACGACGAGTTGCCATAAGTTACAATATCGTTTAAGTTGTACGTAAGAATAGGAGACCACGTACTTCGATACGTGACACCCGGTCCGGTTGGTCCTGTTACTCCTGTATAACCAGTGTAACCAGTGAAACCGGTGTAACCAGTGTAACCGGTGTAGCCTGTGTAACCTGTAACTCCGGTATAACCAGTATACCCTGTGTAACCCGTGTGCCCAGTATAACCAGTATAACCTGTAACACCTGTTGCACCAGTTAACCCAGGTCCAGTAGCACCAGTATAACCTGTATAACCTGTATAACCTGTAACACCTGTTGCGCCAGTTAACCCAGGTCCAGTAGCGCCAGTATAACCGGTATAACCAGTAAGACCAGTAGGTCCAACAGGGCCTTGTGCACCTCTACTACCTTGTGCTCCAACAGATCCATCTATACCGTCTTTACCTGCAGGACCAGTTGGACCAGTGACTCCTTGTGTACCTGTTGGACCAGTCAACCCAGGTCCAGTTGCACCAGTATATCCAGTGTAACCAGTGTATCCAGTAACTCCTGTATAACCAGTATAACCAGTATATCCGGTGTAACCAGTGTATCCAGTATAACCTGTAACACCTGTTGCACCAGTATAACCCGTGTAGCCAGTGTATCCAGTGTAACCAGTGTAACCAGTTCTACCCGTCGCACCAGTATAACCGGTGTATCCTGTAGCCCCCGTAGGACCAGTGGGTCCTCCAAAGGGATTCAAATCTAACCATGCAGTTGTTCCGTCACCTATGCGCAACTGATTATTTGTAGTATCGTAGCTTGGCTCTCCAGCCAACAAAACTGGGTTTAAGTTTGACCAGTTTTGAAACGTATCACGGAGAAGCTGAAACCTTACGTTCGTAGAGGTCATCTGTTATTATTAGGTCGTAGAATTTCTAACGTGGAAAACTGTAAATTAAGGCTGGTAACAAAGTTCATAGGTGGTTGGATCGTACCATAACCCATACCGCGGGAAAGGTTGGAACGGGTTGTTTACTCCTCGAATTGGGTTGATATAACATGCGTTGGGTGTAGCAAACTGGACTTGCGTATCAGCATTGTACCCTGCATTTATGAGAATTGAATTTGCAGCACGTAAAGTGTTCAGCCCACCTATTACAATTGAACCAATACTCCCTTTATCTACCGATGATTGAGATCCAATAACAACTGCTCCAGCAGACGCTGGGTTCACAGTCGTTAAGTTACCCATTGCGATAGCCGAGTCAGATCCATCGCTCACATTTGCTATGGGTCCAATAGCTACACCGTTAGCTGCCGCACTTATTGAACTAGCACCTACAGCTACAGATGTAACATTGTTAGCAGTAGAATTTGTTCCGATAGAAATGCTACCAAGTGTACCACTAGATATCGCTCGGTTCCCTACTGAAACTCCTAAGGTAGATGATTTCGAATTTGCTCCAATTGCCACTGCATTTCCGTAAGATTTAGCAGTCGAACCTATAGCAACATCATACCCATTACTTGTAACACTTGACCCAATTCCTACATCGTTTCCTCCGGTATTTACATTCGCACCAACCGCAACGTCATATCCATTTGCTACTGTTCCTAGTCCAACACTTACATTAAACTTAAAGTTGGATGCTGCGCCTTGTCCAATAGTAACATCTCCTTCAACAGCTGAAGCAGTTGAACCTACAACCACGTTATTCTTTGCTGTTCCTGTAATTGAAGAGTTTCCTCCTAATTTCACATCATCTCCTCCGCCAGCTACCCACTGAGTTCCAGTCCATGATAAGTAATCACCAACTGCTCCATTTACTGGGAGACTTGCACCTCCAGTAGCGCCAGCTCCAGATCCACCACTGATTGAAGGTAATAAACTCCACGTAGTAATACCATCTCCGATTTTGAGGATTTTGTTCGTTGTATCGTAACCTGGTTCACCTTCTAACAATTTCGGGTTTAAAGCAGAAGACCAAGCAGTAGCCGTATCTCGCCGAAGCTGAAACCGCACATTGGTTATGGTAGGCTGCATTCTATTATTATAGCGGTACAGATTTTCCGCCATCTAATATCACGAGTGATAGTGTTAATGCGTTGGGACCTCCGTCAAAATATGTAAGTGATACTAGAGTTTGTATGTCAGTGCCATCCAAGTATACGTACTGAGATAGTAAGAGAACGTCTGTCAGTATTAGAGATACAACCTGATTACTTGATGATCCAGAGTCGTATTTTTTTCCATTTACAATTCCTGCGCTTCCTCCATCGTACCAAAGATCTGAAGGTACGTATGAGTCCAAAAGGCTGTTAAAAGCAATACCTGAAGATGTTCCTGTATTATATATGTTTGTGAAAGCTCTACCTCCATCATAGTAATATACTTTGAGTGGAGGACATGGCGGTGTACAATCGTGGTATCCAATATACTCAAGTATACTGTAATCGGGATTTGCAGCACAAGTTGCTGCTAATGGGTTAGACACTGCGTCATTGTATCGATATTGAACTTTCCGAATTCGAGCTTCAGAGTTCGTTCTGATCTTATTTGTGTACCTTGCGGCACTCATTTGTCTTTCGTCACGATTCTTAATTTACGTTTGACCGGTATAGCAACTTTATCCGAAACAGGCTTCTCGTCCTTCAACTTATCAAAACTCTGACGCGCCTGTTCTACGGGCATGTCCCGGTAAACCATCTCCAGCTTCAACTTGAGGAATTTGTCCATAATCTCTTGTGGGAACATTTCTTACAGCGTTATGCCACATATTCGGTTCAAACGGGATCTTTTTGAGTTCTTCAGGTGGGGCAGTTCCGTGACTTGCCCACAAGAAATACACAAAGGAACCAACAACCAAAACTAGCAAAATGACGTTGAACCACCATGAAATTATAGAGTCACGTACACTGCGTGCCCAGATGAGATTGTTCTCAATTCCGGATACGTTGTCTTTAACTAAATGAAACATCTCTATTCAATAGATAAGGAGAAATGTCCATCGTTTTACCGGTGGCCATGCTTGGCGCCACTGTTCTTGGTGGTATAGGAATATACGTCGGATTAATCGAACCTGATGTTAAGGGAAGTATTAAACTATCATCTGGTCAGAGAATTTACGTCGGATCTGAGATACGTCTTAGCCCAGATAAGAAAGACGGATACCCCAATTCTTGTTTGAACAAGATGGGAAATGGTCGGGTAACACAAATTGATGAAACAAAAAGAACTGTGAAGTTCGTCTGTCGTAAAGGTGGACGGGCCGAGTCTGAAGAAATAATCGCTGATGCGCTGGACATTGTATCTTCAGGTATTAATGCCGTCGGAATACCTATTGCTGGTGGATACCTGATTGAAGGATCTCGTGTTCGTTTATTACAGTCTGCTAGAGCCAAGAATCGTGGTAAAGGACTGGCAAGTCCGTTTGCGAATGCAGTAGGTGTAGTAACACACTTGAATCCTCAACGACGGACAGAAGTCATGGTGCGTACTGAACGCCTCGATAATTCTAAAGGAAGCTTTGAAGAGATTTACCAAGTTGAGGATTTGGAGTTTGTGAGCGGACCAAGTGAACCAGGTAAACGTGGAATTAAAAAGGGTACTATAGGAATTGGTTCAACTGTACAACTGAAACTTGGCGCTGATGGAAAAATTGATCCAGAAGTCAAGAAAAAACATGCTAATACGTTCTTTAGTAAAGGTAGCGCTTCTTACCGTCTTACCGGCGAAAAACACAATGATGCAATGGGTATTGTTCGTGAATGGGAAACGTTTGGAACAGTGACACGTATACTTACAGACCCCAAGACCTCCCACGATTTCGCAACTGTTCGATGCGTATCGAAAGATGCATCAAAATCAGTCGTTGAAGAAGATTACGAATTGGATGAGTTAGAAGCAGTACCTGCCCGCTCGGTTCCTCGTCCCGGCATTCCTATTTTTGGAGGAATGGCGAATAATGACATAAAGGTAAGGCTTCGCGCTGAGCGTAAAGAAGCAGTGGCGTCCAAACCTTTGGGCCGCGCAGCGTTTGGAGACGAAGGTACAGTCGTGGACATCCAGCCGGAAGATAAAGATAACTTACAGGTTTTGATCGTGTGCAACGGCAAGAACCCCGAAGAGCTTACAAAGGAATGGTACGAGCCTGAAGATTTGGAAGTTGCCGAGCCTGATGATACAGAAGGCGAACCAGTGTTTGGAGGTCGAGTGACAGTAGGATCTTTAGTTCGGGTACGCCAGTCAGCGCGTGGCAAAAAATGTTTAGGGACTATGGAAGTTGGAGACATCGGAGCGGTAAAAGGAATTGATCCAAATGCCGGAGAGAACTTGAAAATCAATGTCACATGTGGACGCTCAATGAACGCCAAGAAGAGTGAATGGTATGATCCGCGCGATCTCGAACTGTTTTTTGCGACTGAAGAAGCTGGAACGCCATTAGCCCAAGCTCAGTCGGAATTGTTGGAAGCTCAGCGTAAACTGAACGATCTGAAATCGCGTCAGGAAGCCCCGACATCCAAATCAATTCAGGAACAGGAAGTTGCCGAAGAGGCCGTAAAGAAAGCACAGGAGAAAGTCGATATCCTAACTGGTCAGACTCTTGATATGACAAAGGCTACGGAAGTGTACAAGAACACAAAAGAGAAATTGGAATCTGCGCTGAAACTCAAACGGGATACAGAAGAGTTACGTCTCAAAGCCGCCAAGCAAACCACATGCCAACAGGATCCAGAGCGAGCTGACACGTACAGTTTCAAAGCGCAACAGATTGTGAATGGATGGAACGAGAGAATGGAAATACTCGAACCATCGTTTGATGACTTAAAACCTATTCAGGGAAGCGAAAATTTCAAGAGTGTATGGCGAACCTTGTCACAGCACTTCAAGAATCTGAACTCGATTACTCCTCCCAACGAAGAAACTAGAGACGCATTTCGTCTAGTACTTGAACGCCGCATCTCCCTCAATAATTTCATTAGGCGGCCTGATCGTACATCTGAATCTAACTTTATAGGACTGGATGACGCATTGCGTGACGTTTCAGAAGCGACGACAAGATATGACCAAATTCCAACTGCCAATAATCCTTACAAGTCGGCTTTAGAGACCATAGATAAGGACATTCAAAAACTGCAGGAAATTTCATCAGATATTATGTCACACGCATACTCTGGAGACACAGCTACTGAAAAATTACTTACACGCATTCAAAAGCTCAAAACTGATATTGACGGAAAGTACGGATCAGCTCTCACAGAACTTCTGTTGTACACGGCTGATTATTTCCGAGCGTTCAAATCTGAAGCCGTTGCACAGCATAAGTATCGTACTCTAAAGGAAAAGTACGAGGCATCGGTTAGAAAAGGAAGAGAGAATACACAACAGTCAGTCATTGATTCGGAAACTTTACTACGTCAATCGATTGACGAGCTTCAAAGGTATTTAAGTTCTAAGATGGAAACTGTGAAGGCGCGAAAGAAGGAAGCAATTAAGAGCTCGGAGGTTGCATGTTTACTGATTTCGCAGGAGACGATTGAACAAATGAAAAATAAAGTGGAAAAGGCTGTGAAAGACAAGTGTAATATTTTGGAAGATGCTGAACGTATTATGGTAGGTATTGACGAACTCATTACAACACGTCAGCGCGCATTTTTGGCGGCACGAATCGCGTTAGATCCTGCGATGGTTGATGACCCAGCGAAGGCTGCATTTGAGATTAGTTTGGATGGAGATTATGCTGGACGCATTGATTCACTTACCGCGGCTTTAACCAAACTACAATCTAGCCCTAAACTTCCAAATCTTCAGAAATTGGTAGACTTATGTGGAAAGTATACTGGCGACAAGATTTTGGATGAAGTCAAGGAGTATATTGCTAAACACACACTTGGAAGGGTAAGAAACGTAGTGGGAGGTGGACCTGTTGAGGACGCGGAGGCGGTAAATGCTCAAGCTAGACTAGATGCTGCGAACGAGAGGTTAAGAAATGTAACATCTCAAAATGTAGGAATGGCGGAGGGAAGGGCAATGGCGGCAGCGGCAGAGCAGGATCGGCTGGCGGCTGAGCAAAGGGCAATGGATGCGGCGGCAGCAGAAGAACAGCGGGCAGCGGAGCAGGCACGGTTGAAAGCGACAAGGCTGCGGCAGAGGTTGGGGCAGAGGAACCAAGCTGTTTCTAGTCCACGAACAACACGACGCATAGGAGTCTCAACACGCACCGCTCTAGTTCCTGAACCACCAGCTCCTGAACCACCAGCTCCTGAACCACCAGCTCCTGAACCACCAGCTCCTGAACCATCAGCACCAGCACCAGATGCCACTCCAGTACAATTACCGGATCCCGAACTATCTCCAACGCCTACGACGCCATCAAGGTTAAAGCGCGGTACAAATTTCCGCGAAAGCGTTCCGAAACCAAAACTTACAGTGACACCGTATCGACCAATACTAACTTTATCAGAGTCAGCAGCAAAGGTAAGAGCATTGGGAGAAAAGTTGGCGAACGATCAGATCTTGCGTCTGAAACCGCGTACATCTGGGCGAAATGTCATCTTACAGCTCGCTCAAGATTTAACAACAAACGGAGATACACAGGTCCAGCCTATTTTAGACGAACGCGTATCGTTCCAGTTCGCGTTATCAAATATGAACAATGTAGATACCAAGGTCGGAGGAGCGGTGGATGTATATGAGACAGAAATGTCGAAGGTTAAGACGTGTATGGCCACGCGCAAAGCTTCGGCTATTGAGCAGTACGACAAGGAACTTGAAGAACTACAGAAACAGAAGAGGGAACTCATGAACACTAAGACGTTTGACGTCCAGAAGCAACAGCAGCAGGGACAGCAGGGTAACAATGCTGACTATTTAAACAGGATGAAACAGAAGACTCCTGAACAACTAAACATAGAAATTGATGATTTGCAAGGCCGGAAACGTTTGATAAGACCAGAGCCGGGAAAAGGGCTTAATGAAAATCAAAAAAGAAGACTGGCAGACATTGACTCTAAAATAAAGTTAGTCAGCAATCTATTAAATCCTCAAAACCAACAGCAGACGCCAACAAGTTCAACTGGTGGACAGCGCCGCAGGTTCACGGTGCGCCAGCCGCGTCGGTTTCACGGGTACTGATTTTTAACTCTTTCAGAAGGTCTAAAATATATTTGTTCGATTTATCAGAAACTAAAACACACACGTCTTCTTTGCGACACGCTAGAAGAAGACGTATGACTTCGTACTGTTCCTGAGTTTTCAGTGCGTCGATCTGAATATCGAGAGGCACATTTTTGTATATTAAATGTTCGCGTATGAGATCCATTATTAGAATGAATTGAGTTTCTGTGAATACGGGTTCTGGTTGAACGCCGTAAGAATCTCGGAACCGTTGCGCTCAGTGTACACATCCTGCTTGAGCGGGGCGTTGAACGTGTAAGAACCCAGATGCTGAGCTGTAGCGTTCGTGCTGACCATTCCAGAGTTGAAGCGCGCAGCATCCGACAGAACTGTTTCGTCTTTATTGGTCTGAGCCGAGTACATATCAGCACCAATGGACTGACCAGTTCCAGATGCGGCGCCAGCAGGTCCAGGGCGTCCCTCAGTCGTCAGCTTCATGAACTCCTGATACGGCTCCGTGAATGCGCGGACGTACGACGCCACAACACCGGCCATATTTCCACCCGCACTGAAGTATTCCTTGGACGTAGACTCGCGCGCCTGAGTCTTCATGATCTGCTCAGGGTAGTATCGCGTAGCTGTCTGCGCACCTACCGCCGTATTCACACGATCCATTCCGTATACAGCAAAACGATCAGGGCGGTTCTTGTTCACGTCGGCTTGAATTCCAGGCTGGGTCACCGCACTTGATCCGGGGATGACTGGAGGCTCGTATGACAGCTTGGGTTTGGTCACAACACGAACTTCATCAGTGGTACGAGGTAGCGCGTACTCGCGGTACTGATCCTGCTGGAATCCTCCTTTGGGGATATTCGTGTACCCATCGTTAGCACCCGGTCCGACATGTACCTGATCAATAGGGAACGTATTATTCATGTGCTGACCCGTGACCATGCGCGACTGCATGAAATCTGACTCATTCTGGTTTCCGAACGGGTTGCCTGTTGCGGGCTTGGCGTCAAAAAATGACTTGACCTCAGACTTCTGGAAATACTCCTTTCCAGCACCAGTGTGAGAATCCAGAATGCCGTTCGTGGCTCCGGAGTACATGCTCTGAGTCTTATTCGCACCAAAGTACGGTACCTCGTTATTATGACCCTTGTTCGTCATATCAGCTTCCATTCCGTCGTCGATATTTTCGGTCGGCCGAGGCGTGAAGTTTTCAATTGGTCCTCCGGAAGACATCTGTCCCTGCTTTTTGGGTTGGTCGACGGCGAGTAGATATCCTACTGCCCCCAGTCCCAAGAGAAGGGCAACTTCAATCATCTTTGTTAATCTGACCGCTTTTTCTTTTCTATTTTTACAGCCTCTGATTTTTTGGGGAAGATCGCATGTTCCTGAGGTTTATGATGTAACCAGTCCATCCGACGATGGGTCTGGTCAGTTTCCGTAGATGGTTTCGGAAATGTCACAGGAGAAAAAGGTAAATCCGACTCTCCAGGAACGTAGACCTTGCGGTTAATAGGATTATCTAAAGCGTAATTGCTCATTTGTAGAACTCTAACAATTGTTTTCAGCCATGCGTTTAGCTGATATATTTTCAACAGCTTTAAGATGCGGTTTTCTAGAATAATGACGTAAGAAATGGGATTTAGAATTTTGTTTAGGAGAATAACCACATATATCGCAATGACGTATAGGAGTATTCTGTTGGCGTTCTAAATTACGTTGCTGTAATTTTATCATATTTTCTTCATATTGAGCTTTACCTTCTGGAGTTTCTCTCCATTTCCAATATGACTCTCTTCTTCGTTCTATTTCTTTTTTACCGTCTTCTGTTTCAAGAAATGATAATTGAGAAATACTTGCTTTTTTCCTTGATTCATCGGTTCTATGAGCATCAGTAAGCTGAGTATCACGTCTCTTCTTAAATTCTGGGTCTTCCAAAAGATTTTTAGCTTTAATAGAAATTTTCTCTCGTGATTCTTCAGATAGCTTATAATCACTGTCTCCTCCCGAAGTCAAATTATATCCATTAGGTGGAGGATACGTATTATATAACTGAATATACTTCTTCTCATACATATTCATATGATCATTATTACACTCAATTAATAATTCAAATACAAAGTTATTAATACCATACTTATTCATTGCGTTATACAGTGGAGTATTATGATCTTTAATGTTATTTACATGATCTCTCCATCTTCTTTTGTAATTAGTTGTTTGTCCTATATAACATTTTTCTTCGTGAAGCTTACAATAGATTCTATAAATATAACCCATTGTAATTAACACCTAACTTGATTAACGAAAATAATTCGTTTTATAAATAATTTGCTTATTTGTGAGCAGAAAGATTCCATCCGGACCAAGCGGATCGGTTAAAGGCATTCACTTGCATTGTATTCAACTGATTCTTGAACTTGTTCACCATCTGATTAAATGCTGACGGATCTGAACCAGGCAATGGTAGCGGATACTTGGCGTTTGTATTATCAGTGGGCTTAGGACCATAACAGTTGACTCCAAACTTGGTAGCAGGATCGAAGTATCCGCCGTTTACTCCCGGACGTCCACAAGATGTGCGAGCATTTGGGTCACTCTGTAGCTGAGTCCATGTAGACTGCTGGGTAGGGTACAGCGCCATCCCGCCTTGCGACCATCCATAAGCACACCACTCGGCGCCTAGAGATAATGCCGAATTTATTTGATCATATGTAGCAAGCTCAGAATCGTAAGCAGCACACACAGCTGGAGCGTCCTGATACGTGTACTCATTACCACCTACATGGAACACTTCGCTTTGCCCTACCGGTTTAGGTGCCGAAACAGTCTGACCAGATGTCGATGGTGCGGGAGAAGCCGTAGATGCTAAAGACGCCGGTCCCGTAATCCCGGCCGTACTTGTAGTTGTCGTATCATCCATCTGATGATACTCTACATGTAACATGCCGTTAGAGAAATAGATTTTCAGGATTCCAAGTTTTCCTAAGAGAAGAAGGACACCTATGAGAATCGCAATCACAACTAGTGTCGCTAAGAAACTACCCGTAGACACGAATGTTACAACGGTCAGAAGTACCAGAACAACGCAAATAATGATTAACAAACCTCCGCTATTCAGGATAGTCTCGGCATCAGACTGCGTTGAAGACTTTGTATCAGGAGTTACGGCTGGACCGGTACTTCCAGTCGTACCTGTCCATAAACTCTGGAACTCCGCTACGGGATCAAATGTCGAATCGCTCATTAATTGTTCAGGCGATAATAAATCAGCAGACGCATTTTACTTGATAAAGGGAACTCTTTTGGCCCATGTTCTTCAACCCGCATATCATCCAACGTATACCACGATTGTCCAACCTTGTCTCGACCATACGACCACCAATGAGAGCCATTATAGCAACATACTGAAAGTAAAGCGTATTGGATTTTGTTGAGCATCAAAATACTCGAGTAGTTAACAGATGCCTGCGTGCTTACCATATGAAATGCCATGACTTGTGGGAACGACCCAATAAGTTGCTGTTTAGTACATCCTTTTTCTTTACAAGATTCGCATGTCCAATCTGGAATATCGTGTGGTAAGACAGTATCTGTAATACACTTAGAAATAGGAACGCAAGGTCCACTTGAAGTTAAAGAAAACTCAGTTACCATATCCTCTTTCAGTTCCTTCTTTTTGCAATTTTTACACTGAATAGAATCAGCGACTTTGAATCTACAAAGTTTATCAAGAAAGGGAAGCTTATCACACAGGTATACAAACAGTTCATGACTGTCCCCAATACCTTGACCTGCGGGCATAACTTCCGTCCTCACAGCTTCAAAGAAATCCTTCAACCCATCACCCTTTGTTGACCAAATTTTGTAGAGCGCCATATCTACGGGATTTGTTGGGTCGTGGGTCCCATCCGTATACCTTTGTTTAACATCCGGTATGCGAAGTACTGATTGTAAACATGCGTTCACCCAACAACTGCCGGAGAAGTTTGGAAGACCGAACATCTCTTTACTTAATGTTGTATCTTAGAGAAATCGGTTAAAAAGGGTTGTGGTGGACCGTCGACAGGAAAGGCTTTTGCCAGATCAGGATTGAATTCGTGAGTCTGGTCAGCTGGACCTTGACATCCTCCGGCTAAGCCTTGATCGGAAGCTACCTGACCCGGTCCCACCGGAGCTCCCGAAGATACTGTTCCAGAAGCAGTTCCAGAAACAGTTCCGGGTCCGTTAGTTATGTCGGGACCGAAAATCTGGGGGTAGGGACCAGCTACCGTTTTTCCACCTCCTGAACCTCCAGTATTTGTAGGAACTGGAGGAGGACTTGCGCTAGGACCATAAATAGCCTGATTGGATGGACCGGAAGTTTTCGATGATGAATGAGTCCCCTTTTCTCCGAACGTTTTCAAAGTATCAATCAGCTGATCGTTAGACATATTTTCGCGAGGGCGGTAAAACAAAATCACTAGAATCGCAAGACCTAACAGGACCCACAACCACATTGTCTTTGTTAGAATATAAGAAATGGTACGGAAACAGACTCGTAAGCGCCGCGGAGGTGGTCTAGGTGCTAATACGGCCACTTGGCCACCGGATAATTCTGCGTTCGGTAGGTTTGTAGGTTCCCCACTGAATGCGGATAATTTAGAGTTTGAGAAGTCGGTCAAGGGTGGAAAGCGCCGTCGTAGCCGCAAAACTCGTCGTCGCCGTCGTGGAGGAGACCCGATTCCTTCTCGTGATCAACAGGGACTGCAAACGTATGATGTGAAGCCTAAAGATTCGTCTGCTTGGAAAGGGTATGATACACACAAAGTTGAAGCAAAAATGGGACAGTATGATTCGTACAAGAAGAAGATTGCTCTTAAGAAGTAAAGCTAAACAAGTACAGAGTCTGATTTAAATCAGCTACAATCTCATCACGAATATTCAGCAAGTCAGTATCCTTACTGCTGAGTAGTTTCGGTAACCGTGTAGTTAACCATTCCACAGCCTGTTTCAAAAGTTCAGGTCCTTCTTCGTCGCTGTAATTGCGTAGACGGATCGTACCGTTGCGCTGGGTTAAGTTCAGACGACCGTACTTACCAAAATACACTTCCATAAACTTATCGATAGATTCGTCTAGACTATCAACCAATTTGTCCGTTGACTTATGACGGGAAAACTGCATAGTTTCCCAATGATAAATTTTTACTTGGTTACGAAGCGTCAACATCAAATTCACAATTTCACCGCTCATTTGTTAATTGTACATGATAAATACTGGCAAAAACATATTCGGTATTAAAAATCCAAAAAAGATTATATAAATGGCAGAAGTGGACAGAGCCACATCTATTGGCTGGGTATCATATTCACTTCGCCAAGCAATGGGTGATCCTGAATTAAGAAATACGATTTTACAATATTATATTGGTCATATTCCAGGCATTACATATGGTAAAACGTTTGATAGCTACTATAAACTTTCTGATCTAACGAGGTATTTAGAGATCGTTGCAAATACACCTGGAATTACACTGTTCACTGCAACTAATCTAATTGATCCTAAAGCCAAATATCACGAAACACACTTTCAAACGTTTATTGTAAGCAATATTAGAAAAACCGTTGTTACGATTGATCCTGCTATGAAACCAAACGGCGAAGAAGGAATATATACCCCATACATAACACTTGAGGTAATAAAGCCATTCTTTGAGTCAAAAGGATATACTGTTCATCCGGTAAGCGTTAAGAATGTTTGCCAGAAGACGGACAAAGATGTATTCTGCCAATCTTGGTCGTTGTATCTTCAAATTGAGGCAATAAAACGGGATACAGCGCAGATCCCTATTCCTTCAAAGCAGGGTGATAAGTATACTCTGCTTCTGTCATTCTTTAAGGACTTAATTAGTATACCTGAATTTTGCAATACATTAAACAAAGTGTATACAAACGAAATTATGACGAATAAAGATTTTGTAAGCGGTACTCCACAACATCTTCATAAAGCATTAAGAGCTGCTTACATTGCACGAAATCCATGCCAAATTCTCAATGATATGACATCAGTGGATATGATGGAACATTAGGGCTTTGAATTGTTACCGTAGTATGACGGAAGCGTTTTGTCAATAGGCATTGATTCGGCCTTGAATACACCACTAGAAATCGCTGAATCGCTTGCCTTAACACCTCCCCATGATCCAGACATGGCATCATACCGTGCCTGAATGTCTGGTTTCTTTACCTGCAAGTCTAAGAACCCTGATGTGCCAGTTGAAGAATCGGAAGTAAGGTAAGGGGCAGGCATAGAGGTTTGAGGGACGGGCGTTCCACCAACTGCGTTCAAGTATCCAGACCAATGCTTGTCCATTTTGTTGTGTCCTAAGAATTAAATGAAGGAATTAGACGGTGATACCTTGAAAAAGGAGATGAAATCGGGAAAGCCTATAGCGATCTTCTTTTATATGGACGGATGCCCTCACTGCGACAAAATGAAAAAGCCGTGGGATGACCTAGAAAAGGAAGTCCCTCACACGGAATTTTGTAAGATTGAAAGTGCCAAAGTTCCTTCGGAAATGGGTATTACGGGATTCCCTCACTTCGAAGTTCATGGAAAGTCAAAGAAGGTGGTGGATGGATCATCATCCAAAGCCGAATTAAAGAAGAAGTTATTTGGAACGGGCGGGCGCCGGCGCACTCGGCGCCGTACCGGACGGCTTACCCGTCGTGTTCGAAAGAGCAAGCTTTGAACCCCGCGCAGGCATGTATCCTTCTGCTATGATCTTGCCGTAGCGAGAAGGAGGAGCAGAAGAGTAATCTGGCTGATCAATACCCTTCGCTAACCATTTCAAGAATCCGTCCTGATCGTTCGGGATTGTGGCAGACTGAAGGGTATAGAAAGGCATGATGGCCGTAGCCTGATCAAACAGATCAGACGTGTCCATATAGATATCTGAAGTGTGCTGGAACGCCTTCATAATACCAGACTGGATATCGCGGCGCGTCACTGGCGCAGCATCTTTACGATCAGGGTTATCTAGAATATCGGTTAGAAGAGGATTCATAAAAGGATTTTCGGGAGTGGGCATGGTGTATTCTTTTCCACTCACAGCAGCCTTGAATGTTTCAAGAACACGTCCTTTAGGAAATAGAGTAAACAGTACAACTGTGGCCGCCATAACCGCTGGAATTGCCACGAGGTATCCGCTCACCTGTGTAAACAGAAACAGAATGACCGAGAAGTAGACTGAAAAGCGAACTACAGCATTCAAAGCCTCTACAGTGGTCATATTCTTGGTAGGAACAAACTGGCTCCACTTGTCCGGCGCAAATAGAATAGCTGGGTCTCGGAACCAAATTTGTTCGGTCATCTTATTTCTAGCTTGAGTTTTTATCGCGCTGTTTCTTCTGTAGTCGTGCTAACATTCTCTGGCGTCGAGCCTCTGGTGAGTTTCCTACGAGAACGGCCGCTGGGGTTTCGCCGCGATTCAGACCGAGAGCATCATTGAAGATATTCCCAAAAATTGATGTGACCTTCGCCTTGATAGCTTCAACTTCAGACGTAATTTGCTGCTGCGTAAGTTCTCCACGCTTCATCTTGTCCTTCAGCATGTTCTGGATCTTGGTTACGATCTTTTTAATGACTGGGTGTTCGGGGTTCTTAATCATTTCCATAAGCTCCTCAGGGTTCTCGACGTTAATATTGAGCTCCTTGATATTAATTTTCTCAACGATTTCAGTAAAAATTTTGGCGATCCGAGTATTCATAATGAACTCCAAGATCTCCTTGAAATGATCTTCACTCGCCTTATCGTTCAAGATCTTATTAATTTCATCACTGTCCGTTCCTGTCTTGGTCCAATAGGACTTGAAAATTTCAATCATAGATCCAATCTTGTCCTTGATATCGCCGTGTAAGAATGCCCCAAGAACACACAGCTGGAAACTCTTCCACAGATCTTCTTTCGGAATACCATCACGAGCCCAAACGGCACTCAAATCAATATTAAATAATACACGAGGCTTCTCTGAAAAGAAACTGTCGTCGCGCTGGAGAATCTTGAGAGCGTCTGGGTAGAACGTCTCAATAGTCTTTAGATCGTCCTCGAACTTAAGGACAGGTGATAAATCCGAACACGCCTTTCGAACATCATCTATAAAACTCTGAAATATCTTGCTTGTGTCCATTTAGATTTTATGCTGAACAAATGTTTAAGCCCGATTTCCGCCACGCGATGCCATTAGAGTCTTGTTGTCGGGTGTAAGACATACGCAGCCAGTGTCCGTGTTGAACGTGGAAGGGCAGCATTCAGTGTCTACCTTGTTACCTACCATTAACATGAGCTTATTTGAGTCATCGGCCTGAGACGGAAGAGCTCCCGCGGCGTTTACCGGCGCAGCCTCATTGGCCGCCCACCCGGATACTCCACCACCAATATCTACCTGATCATAAGGTCCCATGCCGCCAGAGTTCAAGGGCTTTCCAACCGGCTGCTGCATGAAGCTCTCCTTGGACGTTGGAGCTACGTGAGGTCCGAACCGAACGAACAGTCCAGCCAGAACCGCCGCGACGAAAAAGGCTAGAACGAGTGCGGTTTTGTTCATTTATTACTATGAGGAGCGATTAAAAACCGGACGCGGCAATTAGGGATGCCAATACAATTGCCAAAACTAATAAAGCGGGATTGAAGAGTGCCAAAATAAATGAAATAGCCAACAAAATGAACACGAACGTTTTCACGATAGAAATGAAGAGCGTGACGAATGACCATACAAAATCCACAATAACTTGAACTAGGAATGCCCCAATGTATCCTTGAGCGACAAACCGTTTAAGTACATCTTGGATCTTGGTCAAATAATGAAGGAATACGCTTGTAGATCCAGCGGCTTTCGACATCGTCTGGGCCATGAACGAAAACATAAACTTACGGATTCGTGATATCACGTATCTGAACAAATCAAGAGGACCAGTAAGTTGTCCCAACGACTCACCTAAAACTCCGAAATAACTATTCAGTTGAGCTTGAACAATCCCCCAAATACTGGCCGCTAAAGTATTTGTACAATGAATAAAATTGTCAGACGCACTTACGTCTGGACGAATAAAGCCAGCTACTGGAATGTATATGGGATTACATCGGTACTCGTCCCAATTCTGCTTGACCTTATCCCAATTTCCCATTCCATGAGCAACTAGAATTCCAAGAATGGATGCTAGAGTTGCAACTATAACAACAAGCATCTTACTCTACTGATGTTATAGTCCTATTTTTATTCAGTATTTTTCTACCTTACGCGTAATCAGTGATGAATAGGTAATCAAGTTATACAGTACTGGCTTCCCTTCTAGAGCATGCATAACGGTGCCACAAACAACATCACCGTTCAGTACATCACCTACACGTATTTGAGAAATCGGCAAGGATCCATAAACTGGTGTCGTTGCTACGACACCTGAAACTGGACCTATTTCTGTAAAGTCCATGAAAATATGGCTTCCAACAATGAATTGGCGTAAGTGAGTATTGATACACACCAACGTCTTACTGTCAGCACTACGTACTGCATTCGGATGTTCGGCTACTGGGATAAAAGCATCCTTGTACCATACCTTGTGTCCTCCCGATACTTTTGCGGCTCCTAGCATGTACATTGGGACATTTGTACCATCAATGGTGTAGATAGACGTTACCTTGTTGTTATTTGGTAATAAATCTCCTAGCTTGAGGTTACGCATATAGACAAGGTTACCCGAACCATTCTTAATCAGCGTATTCTCATCGAAACATAGGAAGTTCATGGTCTTGCCAATCGGTCCATTTAATACTGATGCGCCAGTATCTGAGCCAGTCGTGAAAATGTAAACGAACGACATCATAATACCTACTAATCGAGCCATTAGGGTTCGCATCCGAATAATGATGTACTGGAACTGAGACATCAAGTTCTGAATCTTCCCAAATACAGTACCAACAATGCCCAAGAACCCGTTACGCGTATCTGCCATCATTTTTCGCATACTGTCCATTGAATCGCTAATTTCGGTAACAATTGAAGTCATCGTAGAAAATTGACTCATAATGGGATCAACTACAAACCCAGTGTAATCCTGAAAGCTCTTCATCGTACAATCATTGAAGTTCTTGAAAGGATCTTGACCCACCAACCCAGCTAAAGGCATATATGCAGGGTTACACCGATACTCTGCCCAATTATCCTTCAGATCTTTGATATTGTTCAGTGCGAACATGTACAGACTGGCACCTACAGCCACGAGTGTAGATACCACTACAATCGCAGTATCCATTACTCTTAAGGGTCAAAAACACAAAACGGATTTGGCGTGGCCCAGAATCTGAAACTCAAAGAAGATGGATTACCATTCTATGGAGCTCCCAGAGCTCAAGGCAATTGCTAAGGAACGTAACCCAAAGATCAAGCATTACTATATTATGTCACGAGCACAGCTTATTCAGGTTCTGCTCATGGATAAGCTTCCCCAGAAAATGATTTTGGAGAAGAAAACTCTAAAGGAACTTCAGGCAGAAGCGAAGACCAAGGGTATTCCTAAGGTATGGAACTTAAGACGTCATGAACTTATGGAGATCTTGTATCCTGAACCCGAATCAACTCTTAGCCCTAAAAAGCAAAATAAGGATGATGATGATTGAAAGAAACATGATTACCCACAATAATGTCAATGCTACGATGTACGGATACAAATACTGGAATACCTTCGAAAGAATAGGAACCAGTATATTTTTTTCAAAGTAAGCTTGGAATTCGGGGGTGCTGAAATACTGCAAGGGGTCAGAACCCATCTTATTTATCATGAATCTTTTTGGTAATCTATTTAACCGCTTTAAGATTAGTTTAAAAAATGACTACCTGTATAGTCTCAGCTTACTACAAAATACCGAGTAAACGATCTCACGAAATATACATGCCAAACATCATCCGATTTTTCGAGTCTGTAAAAAGTGTCTCTGTTATTTTTTTCACAACGCCTGACGTCATTCAGGATATTCGAGACTCTACAAATACAGATCATGTCATGTTTGTATGCATTCCTTTTGAAGAACTTCGGGCATTTGAAAAGTTTGGGATAGATTTCTGGGTTCGTCAGAAAGAACGTGATCCTGAAACGTACCATAGTTACCAACTGGGAGCAATCTGGTACGAAAAGAAAGAATTCGTGTTACGAGCCATGGAGTTTATTAAAGCCGACGTATACATGTGGTGTGATGCGGGATGTGTACGAGATATTGCTTCAGGGGAACGGGCGAAATTGTTTGGGACTCGAACAGTTTATCCGACAAACAATAACAAACTTCATCTCCAACAGATAGGTAATAATATCAAAAGTGACTTTTATATGTATCCGTACATGTGTATTGCCGGAGCAATTATAGTTGGGAATATTCAGGCTTGGAAGGAATACAGTGAACTATATGACTCTGTATTGATTCGGTATGATTCACATAATGTTCCGGCTATCATGGACCAGTACATAATTAAAAGTTGTGTAGATTTGAAGCCGGAGTTATTTGTTTTGTATCCCCAACTATCTACAATTGATAACTGGTTTAAGTTTTTAGAATTTATGTAGCTTTCTTCCAGTCGCTCTCTTCATAACTGTACTGATTCGGAGGATCCTTAATCAGAGAAGACCTAACATCTGTTATCTTCCGAGCAACGGATATAATGTATACTTCGTCGGTATCATTAAATTTTGAAGTATTACGATTACCTTGGCCCTTCTTAAAATCGTTAACATCTATCCAGAACTCTCTAGCAACCCCATCTTTACCCAGGTATAAATTCAGAAGTTCCATTCCATACTTTGGAGTGAAAATTGAAAGAAAAAATTCAGGGCTAAATTGGTACATACCGTGACCTGAAAAGTTATTGTTGGGAATTACAGTACATACTACGCCCCCAACCGCAAGTAGATCAATGATATTTTCATAAACTTGGGGAACGTTAAATATGTGTTCGCTAGTTCCACCATCGAAAATGTAATTATATTTTCCTTTAAGCTCTGATGGTACTGAGAAATTCAGATTATGAAGAATAGATGCCTTTTCATAGGCAGAGTTATCCATACTGTCTACTGAACCAAACCCCATATCAATAAAGAACTTTTCACAATAATCGTACAAATTGTACGTATTCTGAGAAGGTAGCCCGTAATGATTCAAAATGAGGGTGAATATATGTGGTAGCATATAAATCTGCTGACGTCCTAGAGTCAACATACGCCGTCGATCTTGAATATGTTGGAACGATAGTATCGCAGAGTCTAGGCTAACTGCAGTTAGCCCCATTTCTACTATACACAGCACCCCCCTTAAAATAGATTGGTATGCTTTCGTTCAATTAACTTAATCCATTACACTCGGTGAGAACAACCCCTTTTTTTTTATCAACTTCATATCAAAGAAATGAAGGGCCAGACGACCAAGTTACTCCTCGCCCTTGGTGGTGTTGTCGTAGTCGCGTGGCTCATTAGCTCCTATTCTTCTGGAAAAGCGCATGTTGGTGAGGGTCTAGAAATGGACAAGCTGGCTGGCGCGCTGGGAGTACAGGGACCCCTCTCCGACTCAGGCCCCCATGGCCAGCCTACGGCGTCAGCGGGAGGAAACGCCCAGCCCACAGAAGAGGTTCAGGGCCGCCACCCCGCCTCCCAGTCCACGTACTCCGAGAACACCCTGAGCGCCGGTGAGCTCCTCCCCAAGGGCGAGATCGGTGCCTCGTGGGCGGCTGTAAACCCCGCGGCGGTCGGTGACCTAAAGGGCCAGAACTTCCTCGATGCCGGTTACCATACCAATACGGCGATTGCCGGTGTATCGCAGACGAACCGGAATGCCTCTTGGGACATCCGCTCGGAGAACCCCAACCCCCAGGCGAAGGTTGGCCCGTTCCTCAACACGACGATTGCCCCCAACCCGTTCAAGCGTGGACTCGATGCGTAAATTGAAAACGAAATCATTTTTACTAAGACCATATATCTCACAAACACTACCATGAGCGATCACCAGAAGCTTATGGAAGCGATCCGTGTCGGAGCATTTCTGTTCTGGCACACTAAGATACGCCCTCTGCGCGATGAGATTGATGATGATATCAATCCCCATTACTCGGAGCGGACATGGTGGGAGAATCGTATAAAAATAACAGAAGTTACGAAAATGCTGGACGATGCCTACGATGGAGACGTCACCAGCGATTCTGATGATGAATATTAACTTAGGATTAAGGTGTTGAACGAAAACGTTCACGCCACTTTTTCATTTATGGCTAAGTAATAATGTGGCCTGCAGCCCTTCTTGGTGCGGGAATAGCGTTAGCGTATGCCTCTACGCGAGGAGTAGCCAATGTTAAAGAAGTCAAGAGTCAAACGGATGGAAAGGTGTATAAGGTTCAGGATTTGCCCGATAAGCAAGATGCGTGTGAGAAATTAGCAGAAGTGCGCCAGAATCTAGATAAGCTCATGCAGAAGTATCGCGATGACCCCGCTACAGCTGCCGATCCCCGCGTAAAAGTTCTTTTGGAAAGGTACAATCCTGATAACTTATGCGAAAACGATATTAACGCAGATTCGACATCGTATTCGGAAAATAAGGGAGATAAGATCGTCGTGTGTCTGCGTGATAAAGCCCCGCCGTACAAACTTGTAGACACGAATACCGTGATGTTTGTGGTTCTTCATGAGATGTCGCATTTGATGACGACGACTATAGGTCATACTCCTGAATTCTGGACGAACTTCAAACGTATTCTTCAGGATGCCGTGGGAGTAGGAGTTTACCAAGAAGTAAATTACGATCGGAGTCCAGTTCAGTACTGCGGAATGACAATATCGTCAACGCCGATATAAACCTGTACAAAAATGCGCTCTAATGAATAATGTTGAGGAAGGAACTCGTAGACGTTCTTTCAAAAGAGAAGCATACTGTTTCCTTTTTTGAAGATGATAGTATTGAAACTGTCAGAGAACAAGTAGCTAAATCGGCAAATAGTCACCATGACCGCATGTTCGTATTAGTTGCCATGAAGTTACCGAAAGATTATTATACGGCAGATCCTCGTAACTGGGAAGCTTTGTTTGACCGTTTGTCATATAACGGTCGCAAGATTGAAAAGGCGGTATTTGACGAGTTTCAAACCAAATATCGGTTTCCCAATACCAATGTTTCCTATGTAGATTACGATCGCGGTGAATGGATGTCTTACCCTAACGAACTTAAGCCTATTTTTTCGGCAGAATCGACTGAATATCGCATTTTTGGGGTTTCGGATGTAAAATCGTTCATTCTCCCCCTTGAAAAAGATAACTCGTTTATGTCACGTATTCCTGCTCAAAATCTTCCAAGACCTGATAATACTGTATTAGTATCGTCATATTACGAAGTTGATAAAATAGACCATTTTGCTTACAAGATTTACCGAGAAGATGAAACCGCAATGTATTACTACCCATATTTAAGACCAGATACTCCCAACGTTCTTTCGGATGAAGCAGTACGGTTACTAGAAAAGAATGCAAAATTATTAACAGATTTATTAGACTTAAAGATCCCAACAGATCATCAGCATTCAGGGACTCATGTTTTACACACGAGATTCTACATTCCTTGGGTGGACACGGACTTTGGAAGTGCAGTAAGAACTCGATTCGAACAAATCTTTTACGGTTTGACAGTGTCATCTACGGTACCGTATATTGGATTATTCACGTCCAAAGACGAAATCAATCGCCATAAGTTTTTCACTGAGAACCCGAAGACAGAGGAACCTTACCTGAATATGACCGACTGGAAGACGTGGTGGTCAATCACAAAACCGGCCCGTAACCGCCCTACTCTCATTCTGTACCGAGGCAAGTCAAAACAGCATTTTGATCGTATTTTAGTTACGTCAGTTGATATGATTGTATCCACGAATCGCCCCGAAAAAAACACCGAGACACCGGAAGAGTTGAAGAAATCGTGTGAGAAATGGCTCAAGACGTTTGACTCATTAATACCGTTCTTAGACGAAAAGGATATTCACCCAGATCGCTGGGAGCTACAAGAAATGAAGATTATGTTGACGTACCCTAAAGCTGTTGATGACCTAAGTATTTTAAGATTCAATTGTATTTCTCCGTTCTATTCGATTGCCGATAAAGCCAAGTCTTCGTTCACAATGATGCGCACAGATCACGAGAATTTCGGTGTGACATCAATTGATGCCAAACTAATTCAGATGGCGCAAGAAGGACCTTTAGTTGCCAAAGATGTAGCCCAAGAACTGTCTATTACTCCGGACCATGCTTCAAGGCTTATTAATGATATCATGTCTCGTCGTGAAGAGAACAATAAGCTAGGAGATCGTATTTTTCGTGGGTATCCTACGATGATTATCGGATCCGACTTCATTCGGGTTTCGTCCGTAAAGGAAATCAAATTATCTACAAAGTATGCCGATATTTTGCGGTACGTCTTATCCAACCCTGAATCCGATGATCTTGATAAAATATGTCCTGCAAGAATGCAAACCATAGCTGCTGAAGCCGCGATTATTCAAACGAGCGTTGTTGATGAAGATGCATTAGTTGATGACGCGTTTGCGGATTTGCTGGATGATTTCGACGCTGAGAAGGATGAGCCAGTACTTGTAGATACATCAGAACCTGCGGCTAAAACAAGTTTGGATGTCGCAAATCAGCGTAAGACAACCTATAACTACTTTGCAACTCGCCTACGCGCATTCGATCCTAAAACATTCAGTACCTCCGATTCATTGTTCTCGAAAAAGTGTGAGAAGACACAGCAGCCAGTAGTTTTGACACCCGCCGATAAAAAACGTCTAGCCGAATTTGAAAGTGGAAAGTACGACCCTATAAAGAAAGCAGAAGCTGGAAAGCTATTGGATGTGTCTGACCCAGATGGAACAATGGTATGCCCAGAGTACTGGTGTATTAAGGATGAAATACCTTTACGCGAAGACCAACTTGTTTCTGAAGACGGAACTCTGAAGTGCCCAGTATGTCATGGTAAATTGGCAATAACAACATCTGCTGATCCTCGCGAGTTTCCTTTAATTAAACGTAAGGAAGGTAACGTGTATCCCCGTCCTCAGCGTAAATCTCCAGCAAACGGGAAAGATATCCCGTGCTGTTTCATGAAAACCGGAACAAAAAAGATGGAGAAGACGGAAATCAAGGATAAGTACTATGTCTTCTTGGATACCAAAGTAAATTTACCAGATCTTCGTCTTGCGAAACTGGATAAGAAAACCGTTGATCTTTTAGATTTGAATGAATCTTACTCGAAACTAGACAACCAGCGTATATCTGAAAACGGTGACGGGTTTTTTCGGGTAGGCTTAGGTCATGCGTCTACAACGCTACCTACTTTATTAGGTATGACTCAAACCATTCCATCCCCTCGCGAATCAATATCTACAGTCATGAAATGCTCATTTATGCGTTTATGGGCAACTCCAACTGATACTCATTTCAAGGAGATTTATGATAAGTTAGGAGAGTTTAAGGATACTACTGTAAGAGAAAATGTTGCTCGTACAATTTCTGGTATTGACGATGCATTCATTAGGAAAGAACTCACACCTATCCAAGAATTAGAGTATTCTTCACTGGCGTTGAATTGTGACATCTTCCGCATAAATTTAAAAACACATTCTGTAGGTTGTTTGCTTTACTCGTCTCTGGTAAAGCCCCGCTCCCGAGGAATTATCGTACTACAACGTGACGAAGAAATTGATATTCTTACCAATGCTAAACGTATGAAAAATTCATTTGTTTACTCTTCTAATATTTTTGATCCACCATTCGAAAAGTATGCTGGACGTATTGTGTCTATTGAACGTGACAAGGCATGTTCTACCGAGATCCCAAATTATACTGAAGCCCAAAAGGTACGCGAAAAGTTATTTACCGAACCTTATTCTGTGATCTTAGATCCACTGGGAAGAGGGCAGGCACTATATATTCCCAATAAGCTTGTGTTACCATTCCAGAGTACTGTACTCCCAGACACTGAAGATCCAAAAGTATGGGGATTTTCAAATCTTCATTTACCGACATACGATACGATGAAAGATGTATTGTCTAAAGCTCGGGCTACTACAAAAGGATACGAGTTCCAAGAAGGAGTGTATGATTCTCAGGGTATGCGGGTAGAAATCATGACATCGAGTGGGTTACGTATTCCTGTAAAGCCTGAAAAGGTAGATTCCGGATTGCCAAAGGATATTATTCCTACCGTTAGTGAGATTGGAGAATCTGAGCTTATGTACAGCCCTCCTAATCCGGAACTGACAGAAAAGTACTCGGAAATATCGTACGATGCAGAAGTCTTCGAGTTTTTAATTTTCCAGTTATCAAAAGACCTTCAGCATGACGAATACCATGATCTCAGAAGCATACTTACATCGCAGCAGCTAAAACGCAAAGATGTAGAATCTGTACTTCAAAAATGGTTTAATCGCGTTACCCAGTTTGTACATATCAAGGAATCCCGCGAATTCATTTCAAAGATTAGAGCGCCTTGTGGCCAGTTCAAAAAGAAAGACTGTAAGGGGAACCTATGTGGATGGGACGGGAAGGTATGCCGCATCCAAATCAAAAAGTCTGTCAAAGAAGACAAGTTGTTTAACCGGCTCTTCTCTGCTGTATTCGACAATTCAAAAATTCGAGCTGTAGTCCTTGACGGACGAACAACCCCATTTTTTAGTAGTATTTTGTATTTCAAGTTACCACATGAGGTTATACTCACGGATAAACAGCTTTAGACATTATCAATATCCACTTCATCTTCATGTCCCTCAAACACATACCCGTCATCCTTTGCAGTCGTACGGGTTTGCAGTTCGGACGTGTCAGTTACGACAGACGTCACATTCGCATGTAGAGGAATCAGTTCCTGTATCTTGACGAGTTCCTCGCGGGACACAATCGCCATCATTTCTAATGCCAGAGCACCTACCACACCCGTCTTAGCGACGAGCAGGAACGTACCTGGCGATACCAGCATGGACTTTCTAGCCCGACCGGTAAACCGACCAGGGATCTTCGCTTGTCCTACAAACACCTTTTCGTCGTGCGAATACACGACCTCAATCCGAGCGTTGCCCAAGTTCTTAATGACCCGCGCAACGTAGATTTCATCATCCATCTCCTTCTTCTTCAAGTCGTAAATGTAGTCCGAAACAATACCATCACTCTTACGCTTCGAGGAATCTCCTGAATGGCGTGGCATTTTACTACTCTTTCTTAATCTGTATTTCTTAAATCCGTTTTACTTACCGACGACGTCCACCTAGAACAGCTCCGGTAACCGTTCCTAGCATCGTAGGCGGGGGAGCCATGACCTTCTGGTATCCCGCATACAGCGCATACCCTCCACCAATTAACCAAACGATCTGCCAGAACCAGCTGGTGGCACTGCGGTTATGGTTTGCGACAATACCCGAAATCGTGCTTACAACAATCCATCCACCAATAATTAGAAGGAATACTCCGAACCAGTCCATTTGTTTATAATGGACGGATATTTACCGCCGGCGGAGTCCACCGATAGTCATAAGCGGAGGCGGGGGTGGGTATAGAGTCCGATATCCATAGTATGAAATTATGAGACCGCCAACTAGGTAAAATGACTGAAATACCCAGCCGATCGTGGTTGACGGAGTCTTTGCCACCATGGCATAAATTGTGTACCCAACAATCACGAGTCCAAATAGAAGAAGGATTGATCCTCCAATTGCACCGAACATTTGTTTATACTGGAAGGAAGAATTACAACCCCATCAGCTTCTTAGCTCCACCGGCAAATGCAACTACCGGCTGAGTCTGGACATTAAACAACATAATTCCCGCAACCGTGAACATCACTCCACCAAAGATATCGAGGAAAGCTAAAAACCAGCCGAGACCATCACTTCCAGGGCTATTCTTAGCTGTCACGTAAATACCGTATCCAAAGACGTACACTCCCCAAATAACGAATAAAAGTCCAATAAGCATTTATTCTTAAGAATCTATTTTATGAAACCGTTTGGTCCATGAAATAGTTTTTCAACTCTGATTTAGTTTACGCCAGTGTCCACCACCCGCTTTAAGGAAGCGAGACCTTCATCCGGAAAGGATGTTTAAGCCTTTACGGCGGGCGCATCCGTCTTGATGAAGTGGACCTTCAGGAAAGACTGGAGGTTCAGGTACGTGACCTCCTGACCGTCCTTGACGCGGAGCAGCTTGCCGAGCTTGGCGTCGGGGATGATGCGGCGCTTGAAGTTGGGGTCAAAGCACTTGTGCTCCTTGACGTACGTCGAGATGAACTTCGTGACATCCGTCTGGGAGCGCTGGGACTTGGCCGGCAGGCCCATGAACGAAGCCAGCTCATCCGTGATCGGGCGGAGCTTCAGGAACGCGTTGTTCGCGCGGCGGGCCTCCCACTGGGCCTTCTCCTCGGGCGTCATATCCGCGGGGTCCTTGCGCACGCGGCGCTTGGAGTTGCGAACATCGCGCTTCAGGGCCTTGAGGGCCTCACCAGCCTCCGCAACCAGCGAGCGGACACGCGTAGTCCACTCCGTGCCGAGCGTCTTGAGGTGCTCCTGTAGGTCCGTGAGGAGTACAGAGGCAGAGCGAGTCTCGGCGGCATCGGCGGCTACAGCGGGAGCAGCGGAGTCAACTACAGGCACCGTCACCTCAGCCTTCGCGGCGGACTTCTTGGCAGGGGCAGCGGCCTTCTTGGCGGCGGGGCTGCGACCACGGGCAGCAGCGGGGGCAGGGGCAGGGGAAGCGGCGGGGGCGGCGGTCTTCTTGGCAGGCATCTTCGTGTTTGACTTAATGGCAGAGTTAGAAGTCGACATTTCTAACGCGGTTGTTATACTACTAGTAGTCCTTACCTGTTTAAATCACAATCTACAAATGGCGCTCACAATTATGAAACACACGGGGTAGTTCTCTTGACAATCGTACAAAATTGATAAAAGTACCTTAGAAACAGCCCAAGAACATTGAAGTCGGTTTGTTCTATTCTTTTCGAAATTTGATAAACATGTTCTCAACCATTGCAAGTAATGATACCTCTTAGAGCGTATAGAATGCTCAGTCGCAAAAGCAACCATGTCCATCTGAATAAGGTTTATCAGAACATACATCTGCGATCTATTCAATGACGAAAACATCAAGTGGTTCATATCAAAGAACCCGTTCTCTTCAATGATCTGACATATGGTCAACCACTTTTCGTTGACTAACTCTGCAAACTGTTCAGGTTTTGGAGCATCGTGATAATTATCTATCGTCAACTTCTTTCGTATTCGGCATACGTCACGTAATCGTCTTCGCGTTTCAATGCTTAGAGCTTGACGGGTATAAGGGTTTTCTGGTTTTGGTGATCTTTTCAGAATATGGTATAAACTCCGAACATCAAACCACCAAAGCTTATCAGCTTCTCGAAACGAAAAATAATCAAGCGGGTGCAGTTTTCCCTTTTCATCCATAGTCACCAATTCTTCAGTATTGTGGCAATCTTTACGATTCAGAACACCTTCTCCAGCCAACTTCAATCTATGTCTCAAAAAATACCCCCTCCATACTTTTTGGACAATAATGGCTTTCTGGTTTCCATTGTTTGCGTCTGCCCATAATCGCTTCGTCTTGGTCTTAGCATGTTTGCCACAAAACAGCAATCCTTTCATGGCTTGGGACGGACACTGTTCACTACTTGTCTTGTTTCTACAAGACGCACACAGCACCATTATTTAATGTTCTCGTTTCCTTTCCTCTAAAACGCAAATTTGGTTTTGTTTCCCCGAAAACGGATTTACACCTTTCTAACCTATAAAGATCACAACAACAAGAAGATGAACGGCCCTATTCACTCGAGCTCTATCGATGTCAACAACGTAACGTTCCAGGTAGGTCAGGCTAAGGCAGGTCGCAATCCATCAATCACGATGCGCTATAATAGCAACAGTCTTCTGATTCGTCTGCCCCGTGTAGGTTACCCCGGCGGGTGCCTAGTGCGCGAGGGCGATAATGGTATGAAGACGTACACGCTGATCGGCTCTCTGAAGGGATGTGACCCGTATGGCAAGGATCGTTCGACCGGCGCCGACGATATCGGTAAGCTGTACAATCTCCTAGCCGATCTCGAGAATCACATTATCAAGGCTGCTGTGGAGAACAGCACCAAGTGGTTCGGCAAGAAGCGTTCTGAGGAGGCGATTCGTGACAGCTTCAAGCGGATTCTGAGCTTCTCTACCGACAAGGTGGATGGCGAGTACGTGCCGAATGGCAAGTATCCTCCCAGCTTCCGTGTCAAGGTTCCTGTCTATGACGGTCGCGTGTCTACGGAGATCGTGGATGCGTCGCGCAACCCTGTGACGTATGTTACGCCCGAGTCTCTGACCTCAATCTTCCCAAAGGGTGTTGAGGCGAACCTCGCAGTCAGCGGCAGCATCTATGTGATTGCTGGTGGTGGCTTTGGTGTGACGTGGCGTCTGACGGCTGCTCAGGTATTCCCTCAGATGCGCCGTACGGCTGCGCAGATGTTTGATGACGAGTCGGCTGCGCCCCCTACGATTGTAGAGGATGAGGAGTCTCATGCTCAGCAGGATACTCAGACCCAGAATGAGGATTCGGGCTATGGTGGTGGGTCTCAGGCTCAGGAGGTGACTGAGCAGACTCCAGTGTCTGCGCCGGCTGGTCGCCAGCCTCGCCGTCGCCCGGCTGCGGGCGCGGGTGTACCTTAGACCAAACACGTGAATCTGCGGGAGCAGTATACATAACAAAAGACTCATCAATGAATAGTACTGAGGAATCAGCATCAATGTAAAGTTTTTTTACTTCGGGACAACCGTTCAGAGGTAAAAGCGACTTCTTTCCACATCTTGGGCATTCGTGGATCTCTGGCATCTTGATTACCATTTCGGGAGTCATGAGTCGAATATTCGTGCTCAACGTCTTATCAAAGACGGTTTTAAAATCGTCTTCTAAACAATCCTGATAAGCTTCGTTTGATAAAATAGACCAAACAGTAGCATCTTTGCATTCCCATTCTTCTTGAAATAACGTCGAGAACACGTTCTTACCAAACCAGAGCGAGAAAAAGATCTCTGGGTGTTCCGGATGATGCTCGGCGATACCTACCCGTTTTGAGTTTTCGTCATACAGAGAATACACGTTCCATTCATACTGACGATCCAAAGATCCGCGGTATACATCCCTACCGTTATAATGCCACTCCTCGGCATCATAATCATCATCATGATCAGCTATATCTTCCGATGTATCTCGGTAGACATAGTTGTTTTTTAGAATCGAGTACATTATTCAGTAACAAGTTAATCAAACTTTACAGTTACACGCACATCATGATGGGTCATAGATTTGGTAGCAGAGTGTGAAAGCTCGTGCCGCTTCTTCTTTGGACCATCAGTTTCTTTGGCTTCGTGTAGGCGCGTCTCCATATCGGTATGAATCGTCTCGCGGTTCTTTTCAAGGTAATCTAGAACTTCATCAGAAATTGCCCACTCAAAGAAATTCAGCTGTCCAACGGTTGTATCCATTTCCCGAAACTTAATACGCTTCCATCGACAGAACGGGTCGAACATCTTCTTGCTGTAAGCCTTCAGATGAGACTTGTACGACAGGTACACAATCACATGCTTATTGGATTTCGTCATATACGAAATGTTGTACTTCTTAGCATAATTGGTCACGAACCAATCAATCAGGCGAAGAGATAGGTTAGACTTCCCCGACAGAATGTCACGAACACGCTCAGTGTTCTTGAGGGTATAAAATCGCTCGAGGCGATAAAGTACCCATTGTTCCTGACTTTGGATCTCCATTTACTATAACATTCTTACCTACCCTGAAAACGGGTTTAGTTAATCTAAACCTATATATTCAAATGGACCTAGATAAAGTTGAACAGATCTTACTTTTGTACGGACATAATGATCAGCGCACTGACGCATGGCATACTAAGCGTGGTGAAATGCTAACAGCTTCTGAAATTTATAAGGCGGTTCATGACGCATCACCAGCTCTCAAACACGAGATTGTGATGTCAAAACTTGTACCTAGACAGCAACAGCAGTCAAATTTTGGCCCTAAAGCTCTTATGTGGGGAACGCGGTTTGAACCGATTGCCAAGCATATTTACACGACGTATATTCAGCCCGGAGTTCGTATTGAAGATACGACATGCATTCCTCATCGCGATCATTCATTTCTGGGTGCGTCTCCGGACGGTATACTTCTGACTTCCGACAAGACCGATCCTCGGTATGGAAAGTTAGTTGAGTTCAAGTGCCCAATTTCTCGAGATTTCTCTAATGACACACCTATACCTTCGACATACTATCACCAAATGCAGCTACAGCTGGAGTGTACCGATATGGCCGAGTGTGATTATGTCGAAATGAAGTTTCAGGAAGTGACGTATACTGAATGGCTAGAATCTACCGCTCAGTACAAATCTTGGTTTGCGATTGACGAGAGTGGAAAGGTTGTCTACCGTGAAATTGAAGACCAGCGTGATGTCGCAACGTGGCGCCGCGAAATGATGCCTACTCTAGAAACTGAGTGGTGGACAACTGTATATTGGGTATTTGAGAAGTATCGTCTCTCAACGGTTCAGCGAGATCCGATGTGGCTCACGAGTAATCTTCAAAGCTTTCAGGATATTTGGAATACTGTTCAAACTCATCGGGCTGCTGGTACTTTGCCAGAACACCCTAAAGAGAAAACTATCTTGACTCTATAGAGTCAATCGTTGATACAATATCCTTCGTAAACGTAAAAACAGGAGTTGGTGGAACAATAACTTGAATCATTCCGATAATAAAGCTATTCGAAAGAAGATCATCTGCTGGCAAATTAATACTTTCATTGGTCATAGATAGTAGCTTTTTTGCTCCTGCCTTTGAAACAACGTACCCGGTTAAACGGTTAAAGTACTCCTTTTTGATATTGAAGAAAGACTTATTCACCGGAGTTGTTCTTATGAAAGGATGCATATCGCTTACGCTTACATGAGCAATATCAAAATCTAACGGTAAATCTCTTATGACACTCAGATCCCCAACTATGTTAGCATCATCTTCGAGTACAAGATAATTATCGGCATCTGGATCGGCTAGTAGTTTTTGGTAAATCTTTATATGACTCCAAGCACACCCAAACTCTCCCAGTGTCATCTTCTGCTTATTTATACGTACTTTAGGGTTATACGCTCTAGTTTCCTTATTGTATATAACCTTTGTATTCGAAATAATGAGATCTTTACCATTCACGCCATAAAACACCTCAGTCCCCATTCCAAAAGTGTTAAGATCATTCTGGAGTTTTTCAATTATTGGTATACGCGCCTTACTACTGTGAAGGGTTAGAATAACCGCCTTTGTCTTGGTTGATGTGCGGATAATTTTGGATATTGTTGCAAACAGGCTTAGCTCATTAATGATCTTGCTCTTAGCTGCACGAATGGCATCAATACGCTGTGACCACCAATCTTCCTCAATCGCCTTACGAATAATTTCAGAAGACTTTGCGGGATCTTCGAGTGGTAGTCGTACGAAGCATTGGGGATCAATATAGTCCTCTAGATTCGGGCATCCCCAGTAAAACGGTAAGCATTCACATAGCAATGGCTCCCAAATTTTTTCACTGGCATAATTGGTCTCTGAATTGTTTTCTACCGCAAGTGCGTACTTGTACTTGGAATATACGTTATACCGTTCATCATCAGGTACTTCTCCAACATACGTGGAAATATTGTGAAAGTTTGCCTTACCATAAACGTCAATAGGTGTTTGTAGATCAGGAGCACGCAAAAACTGAACCCGCAATTGATGGCCGGTATCTACTAACTTATTGCTCAAGATAATGGTAGGAATATCCTTCTTTGAAGGCAAATTATATATATCCCCGCGGATAGCCAAATGTGCTGGAGCCAAAAAAGTATTATGAGTGCGCACATGTAAAAATTTGGTAGGATCAGGATTTGCCCAATCTCCCCAAGTCTTTACTCCCCATGGTTTAGAACTGTCATGTACCCAAGGTTCTAACTGAAGCACAATAGTTCGCTTTGGATCGAAAAACTCTCCGGGGGAAGGCTGGTTGTATATTACAAAATAATCAGCTTCATCTGAAGATGTGAGCTCTAAACTAGGGTCTAGGAACGGACCATTTAAAAGTTTATTCACGAATGACTCAGAAGACTCCCAGCCACAGATGATCTTGACCTTAACAGGATTGACTATTGGAACTACAATTTCGGCCTTTGGTTTCTTTTGGGGAACTTTCTTGACATAAATTCCGTCGGTCGGACTAAAATATGGCGATTTTACTAACTTTGTCGTATCAATAGCTTTCTTAAAAAATCCAAGTGTATTGAACCCCATACAATCTGGCATTGTTCTAGCAAGAATTATGGACTCTTCAATGCTCACCTTCCGGTAACAGATATCGTCTCCGATGTGATCAACATTCGGAAAGAACGTGAACTCATCCTCTACAACATTTTCAAAATCAAGAGATGCGATCTCAGTCTGAATATCCGTATCAACCTTCTGCCCAGGTACTTCGTACCACTCAGAAAAAGCAATCTGGGGCTGAATTTCCATATTCTTGAGAGTATTACAGATCTTTATTACGTAATCAATCCCGTGTTTAATTCCGTTCTTCTCAATGTAATCAACAAGAATACGTGCCCCGTTCTTATTAATCGAATAAGCAAACGTGCCTCCGATATACAAGTCATTTTTTAGTGGTGTGACTGTTAGCTTACCAGTTTCCTTCGTATACGTATCTTCGTGTAACTTACGGTTGGCCGATGTCATGTGATACCCTAAATGAAGATAATCACAAGCCTTCATCGCATCCTTTATGATTTCAAGTTTCTTCGTAAAGTTTGGTCCGAGTTTGACGTCATCTTCAAAAATAACAAAGTAATCTTCTGAGCTTCCAAGTAACATTTTCCACAAGTTGTAGTGTGTAAGTGCGCACCCAATAACTCCAACTCGACTTCCAAAATCGTTACCTTGAAACAGAGTCTTTAGTTCTTTTGTTGGGGTTAGGTCTTTACCATCTATTGCCTCAATAAATACGTAATCACTGAACTTTGCCTTTGTAAACTCGGTTATCATAGCTTCCCTCCTATCAGAACGTCGCTTCAAATTTACAACTTTCATTGCCTTAGACTCATCAAACTGATTTGTATTATTTAACTCATATGCGTTCTTAACAGTTTTGTCCTTGATTTCTGTTGTAAGGCGCCCAGTATGGCGACAACAAATCATATCAAAGAATGCAGACTTATATCCGGCTTCAACCCACCGCCTAGCGTAATCCATCTCGAAGAACGTATTGGGACTATCATAATTCCCAATTTCCAAAATGGCATTTACGTCAATCATACTGGGCCTAAAACTGTAATGTGGCCAATAGTGGCAATTCTTATAAGGGAATGCCCCATTCTTGTATTCGTGAAGAACAAACCCGGGCGATACAGGAGTAAACCCTTGCATATCTAGGTCATCAATTGTCTCAGCGTACCCACGATTAAAGAGAACCTGCTTAATATTGGTCTGAGACTTCAAGAACTTCATGGACTCACTGACGTATGGACGCTTTACGTGAAACAGAAAGTCATCCTCCATATGAATCCAGTACTTGGGCTTCACTTCATGCAACTTATTCCAAATAATATTCATGCTTTCACGATGGCCCTTCTCTGCCGGAGTCTTATAGTAAAAGGTCATCCAAGGATACAGCTTTTTCATTTTGGCGCGGTCCTCCTTAGACGAGTTGTCATCAACACAAAACCATGAATCAATGAGATCGGCGTCTGTCCAGTGGTTCAAAATAGAATTCACAGTCTCTGTGAATAAATCTAGGCGCTTGCATGATGTAAATGTAAGAATGATACCCTTCTTAGCAGGATTGGGTTTGAACTTTGATGGAGCAGTCAGGAATCCTCGATTCTTCTTGAAAAGCATATTCCACACAACTGCAGTTTCGCGAGGCTCATCGCAAGTTTGAATGTAATTCGTCAGATGATAAAATAGTCCCAGAGTATCTTTATCTTCGTTCAATTCGTTCATATGAAACCGCATGTTCTTAAACGTGCGATCACGAATTCCAGGCTGAGCAATATTGTTAAGAATAATCTTCTTACTGCACTCGTAAGATACCTTGCGGTTATTAGACATATAAGCACTAATGCTCGTATTAAATTCTAGAACATCGTTATAGAAATCGCGGAACAAAAACAGCTTATCCTGAGGATCTTTGTTGTAGTTCTTGTACTTCTCGTACAAAAGGACTACCATAGTATGAATTCCTGCGTCCTTCAGCATTTCAGAAGCAAAAAATACACCTTCAGTACGATCAGGATCAAACTGTTCAGCCTTGAGGAAGTACTCGAGCGCCTTCTTAAAATCGCCCTTTGACTTGTACTGGAATCCGGCCATCAAACATGAATAATACTTTTCCTGTACCCAAGATACTAGCTTATCCGCAACCAATGTGTACCATTCGAGCGAATCATCTACTCGTCCACAATCTTTAAAACTCTGGGCGCAATAAAAAGCATATCTGCCAGATAATCCTCCGTCTGTATCAACTTCTTTCTGATAAGCAGCCTTCAGAATCATGGCATCTTTGAGATACTTATCTTTATCTCGGCTACGGGCTCCAGACTTTCCCGAATCAACGTAGTAGTCTCCTTCGATAGTACCTTCCGTTGGTCGTCCTTCTTCAAGCGAAAGAAACTCGTGTAGAACACCTACGAACTTGGTCTTCTTGTACGCCGTAACAAGAAGTGGGCGATAGTACGTGAAGTGCTGTCCGAACTTCATCTTGTAAAAATCATGAGTCAACTTGGGGATTCGTACCGTTCCGTGAATAGTATCATCAGCATCAAAAATAAAGATATAGTCGGCTTTCTTGTAAGCTCCCTGTAGAGCCAGAGTACGATTATGACCGAAATCCTTCCATTCGTGCTGAAGAAGTTCCCCTGGAATATTTTTTGCTTTAAAGAAATCGGTAATAATTTCACGCGTTTTATCCGTGGAACCTGTGTCGCAGATCACCCAGTAGGAAAAGGTAATCTGATTCACTAGCTTCTCTAACGTATCCCCAATTACGTGTTCTTCATCTTTCACGATCATATTGAGACATATTGTGCTCATTTGATTATTCTAACCTTGAATGCTTAAGTTGTTTTCAAAAAGGAACATACGAGTTCCATGCGTTCACTCGGTATGGGGTTTCGACACCAGGTGGTGGCTGAGGGGCAGATTCAGTCGGCTTGTAATTATTGGTCTGCTGCGCGTATGACGAAACACGAGTCTGATCTGTCTTCTTATCGTTTGTCTTGTCTACAAACGCAACTTCAAATCCTTCGCGGGACTTGTATATAACGTATCCAACGACTGCTAGTCCTGCCAATATTGCGATGAACGCCCAGTCCTTCATTTACATATCTACGGCGTAAAAATGGAATGCCGTTTTCGTAGTATCCAAAGAGTAAAGAGAATGGACGATCGAGCAATGAAAACGCTAAAGGAGATGCTTCTTGACCGCGGAATCAAGGGAGATGTAATGGATCCCGTCACTCCAGCTATGGATGAGACACACATGTACAATTTCGGAGGAGTTCTGGTCGTTTACAGTACCAAGAACCGTATTGCTAGTATTGCACCATTTGTGGAGTTTGCTAAGGAGAATGGTTACAATTCCAGTATGGTGATTATCAGCGAGACCTCTTTAAGCGACCGTGTTCTGGCATCCCTCGTGAATCATAATGCAGACCGCGAAAATACATTTGTCCAAGTATTCCTTCTTGCGAGTTTGTACTTTAATATTTCAAAGCATCATCTAGTCCCGAAGCATCGGTTGCTGGATGATAAGGAGAAGTCGGAACTTTCAAAGTCGTATGCAAATCTAATGAACCTTCCCCATATTCTGAGTCAGGATGCGATGGCAAAGTATCTAGGCGCAAGGCCTGGGGATATAGTAGAAGTCACTGGAATGTGCGATACATCGGCTGAAAACAAACGCTGGCGAATTTGTGTCGCGGAAACAACAAATGGATAGCCAGTTCGATACTCTATCCAGAAGTTACCATGATAACTATCTTCAGTATGCTACAACAGGAAACGAGTCATATAAGTCGGCATATGAAAGCGCAGAGAAGGGATTACAGACAATTCTGGACTCTCTACGCACACAGATACACAATAATACGACCGCTATAAATGATACTCTAGGGTCTAATGCCAAATCTATCATTGCCGATAAACAGGATGGATTGATGAATATTGGTATTGGGATACACAATCAGAAAGACCGAGTTACAGCAGCTAAGATGCGCTTACCTCCTCCACCTGTCCCTTTTTCACACGGTACGCAGTATTCAATAATTGGAGCTTTAATCGTGACTATCGTCCTCCTACAAGTGATTTGAATCCGCCTGTTACCTGTTTGACTACACTCGTCGTCCACGACGCTCGGATGGCTAGTAAAATAATAACTAAACAGAGAATACATAAAGCAATCAGGTATACGGTATAAGACCACATAGCCGCATTTAGTTTATTCGTTATTGTTGCCTGAATCATTTTTAACGTCTTAAGTTTGTCGATCGAGTTCTTAAGATTTTGGTAGTCCTGCTGATATTTGATTAAATCTGCCGTTAACGTATCCATAGTCGCCGAATCAATTTGATCAGTCCCTTGGTTGAGTTTAGTAATAATATTACGGATAGCATCTGTTAAGTTCTGGTTTACAGTCAGAACTTGCTGGATTAGATTGTTTTGAGAGGCAGGATCATTTTCCTGAATTGCTGCGGAAATAGCTGTAGAATATTGGGCTTTCAAAGCAGCATACTGCTTCTGAAAATTTTGAAGATCAGTGTTTCGCGAATCTTCAAACGCTTGCATTACTTTTCTCTGACACTAAATAAATGCCAACTACGGTAGGACTGAACAAAGGTGCTACACCTACCAGTGGTGGAAAGGGACCTGCAACTGATTACTCTATGCTTCTGGAGATGAAGCGCCGAGCTATCATCGTGAAGGGTCAGATGGTAAAGCAGGGGGTTGCCATTAGCGATCGCCCGATGACGCGTGGATTTGAGGAAGGGCCAGCTACGGCTCGTCTTCACCTGAATGGAGCGTTCAAGAACTTCATTAAGTTCTAAAATAACCAGAACTTTATACTGCTAATTGAATAATGACGGATTTTCAGTCCGCTTTTGATACCAATACTCGTGGTATTGATACCACATTAACAACCCAGCTATCTTCGGTCCAACAATGGGCGAATATACCTGGTTCTTTAGTGAAAGCTTCGTCGTCTGCTGCTGGTTACCTTTGGGGATTTAATTCTGTCAATAAAGTTTACGTCTGCCAGCAGCCGTGTACGGGAAACTGGACACAAGTAGACATTACACAATTGGCCCCTCCCCAACCTTCTTCAGTTGGATATATGTCTGGACCATGGATAGGTGGAAATATTCCTATTTCGAAAGTTGACAAGGATGATCAAGGTAACCCGGTATATATCGCTTACCAGAGCCCTTACACGAAAATGGTAAACACAGCAAATGTATCCAAATACTATGTCGGAAATATGTCCGCCTATTCGTCTGCAAATTGGGCCACTTACTCTACAACTCCTCCGCGAGCCTACATTTTAACACTGAATCCTACCCAGAGTTCTCCGGCAGTAAGTACTGTGGATATTGTTACCGACGAAACGAACGTGTATTTACTATTTACGAGCGGATCGGCTACATCGTTAGCTATTAAAACGGCAAACAATCAAACTGATTGGAACGTAATTCAGGTAAGTACTCCTACCTTCGTACCTACCAATGTTTTTTCAACACACACATATATTTGGTTACAAGGCGCATCCAATCAGAAAATTAAATTACCTAAACCGGTAAGTATGTCAAATTCAATGCCAGTTCCCGATATAACTGTAAAAATCACGTCATCAAGTTCTAGTGCGCTTTATGGTATCGATGCCTCCGGAAACGCTATGAAAACTGATGAAACATTACAAACAGGATGGGCTCCGATTGCTGGACTTCAGGGAACATCTGTTGGATCATTAGTCGGTGATTTAGATCAGACTGGTTTGTTTGCAATTACGGGATCGGGTGTTTCAGAGTGTGTAGGAGACTGTTCAACCAAACAGCTTACGCCTCTGAATACTCAGGGATACCTGCCGCTATACCTAACCGGCGATCCATCCACAAAACAGTTATGGATGACATCAAGTACAGCGGGGAGTGTAGGTAATATATTTAACCGTGTGGCCAGTCCTGACTTTACGTCTGTATCCAATGCAATTGCGCCTTTGGATAAGAACCGTGATACAGTCGTAACGGACGTTACGAAGAATTACTCACAACAGACAACTGTAATGACAATTAATCAGCAATTAGCTGAGTTTAAGTCTCTTTTTACTCAGTTATTTGGGGATGCTACAAAGGCTCAAAATGACGCAAATACTAGAATCAGCCAAGTTGGAACTGATATAAATAAGAAGAAAACAAGTTTGAACCAGCTGAATAACATTCAGCCAACTATTCAGAAGTTTGTTGTAACACTTGCGTTAACCGCCTTAGTATATGCCATATTCTCGCCTTTTGGATGGATCGTTCATATGATTGCATTAGTCGTATTGATTATTGGAATTTACCTCTCATTAAATAATGACGTCACTCTTTCCGGATTGTGGACCAGACTGCCTTAAAGAAAAGAAACTTGCAGCTCTGAAGTATTCTATGGACGCAAACCCTTCAGATGTTCAGGCAAAAACTGACTACTATGCTCTTTTAAATGGTCCCGGGTGGTTAGCTGACCATAAAGAGAGTATGGCAAAACACACCATTGAACCTTTATTATCTCAGTATCGCGATACGTACGAGTCCCTTACTACACAGTTGAACTCACAGAGTCAGTTTGCTGATTTAGCTAAATCCTTAAAGTCCGATGGCAATATGCCGTTTCTGCAGAAGGATTACGAAGCTGAAAAAACGAAAGCCGATATCATGGAACGCCAATGGCATTTATCTGGTGTTCCTACAACCGAAGTTGATCTGTTAGGCATAATACTCTACCTTCTTATAGCTGTTCTAGGTATTGCCACTTTATTCTTAGCGTATTCAAAGTATCGCAAGTACATGTCTCCTCCGCCTTCAATTATAGGAGGAAATCGTCTAAAGTAAAACTAATGGAGACAGCTTATATCTTCCTAGCTGTTCTTGTATTCTTAATGTATGGTCTCACCGTATGGTACTCATCCATTGAAGGATTCGAAGATGGAAAGTCTGAAGAGTTACATGACTCTGAAATTTATGACGAGATGTATGCCGCTATCTACGATTCACTTTGGAATTCCAATGAACGTATTAAGTACGAAGAAGTATCGATACAGGATATTTCATTAGCAGATCGTGAAACTTCATCAGTACGTGTTCTTGATATGTGCTGTGGAACTGGAACTCATGCTCAGTTTTTTAGAGATTTGGGAGTTTCTTATGTAGGTGTTGACACCTCAGATGCCATGATGACTAAAGCCCGTGAACGGTGCCCTTCAGCTAAATTCAATAAGGGTGACGTATCCTTACCACAACTCTACCCACCCAAATCATTCAGTCATTGCTTGCTTTTAGGGTTCTCAATATACATGTTCCAGAACCCTCGTATTCTTTCGGACAATGCTTACCAATGGCTTCAGCCCGGAGGATACTTTGTGGTACATATGGTTGATCCAGATAAGTTTGATCCTCTACATGACCTGTCATCGCCATTCGCCGCTTTTTCGTTACAGAAGTACAACCTTGAACGACAGACTGAATCGATAGTCTATTTTGATAAGTTCAAGTATACTGGCAAACTCAAGAAGAAGGCAGACGAAGATGATGCTTCATACGATGAAGTATTCTCATACTACGATCCTTCAAACAATAACGGTATTAAGTACCGTGAGAACAAACTGTCTTTATATATGCCTTCAAAAGAACGTATGATCAATATTATTCGTACATCAGGATTCACGCATGTTGAAAGCGTAGATTTGGTCAGATGCGGTAAGGAGTATCAGTATCTCGTATATTTTACTAAGTAATGAACGTCGTTGTAAGCGACGGACGAACAGTTATGGATTTTCAAAAATTTACTTTCTCTGGACATTTGCGGACACACGTCTACAAAGTTCTGGACGAGAATATTAAATTAGGTCACGCAGATTACGCTTGTTACTGGACGTTAGAACTTCTATGTTCTGGACTCGTCCATTCTTTGTGGACCACGTTATTTGAGTCTTCGGCTAAACATATTAACCGCGCAGCTCCGAATGTATTTCTGTATCTAGTTCAAGCTTACGAAAAGTTTGCGCCTTATGAAGGCCAGTACTCTGTTCTAGCCATGACGGATATGCGTAACAACATTACAGTCAGGAATTTAGTATGTGAAGCTTCAGCAACAGTAGCTCTAACTCGAAAAAATAAATTGCCATCACTTCCATCAATTAAACCCGAACACGATTTCCAGCAAGTAACGGTTACGGAGAACTTGAAAGCTCCATCGTCGAATTATGTTCGGCATTTAGTGAAAGAAGAAGACCCATTGGATTTGTACGTTTCATTGAATGAACTAGCTTACTGCTTACGTCCCGAATCACGAGATTGTACTCGAGCTCTTTACTGGATTTCGTGGATTCTTAAATTTGCCAGCGTGTACAAACAAACTCGTAAAGAAACCTTATTTTGTGCTTACCGTCCCAATCCCTACATTTCAGACGAACATTCTAGGCATGTTGTCTGGGTATTTTGGGATATTGTCCAATACGCAGCTAGGTCATCGCCACAAGCTGGTGTCTTATCACCGTACGTCGACGCATTGTATAAACTTCATTGTTTACGATGGAACCCAAGTCTTCTTAAACAACGCATATGTTTCCTAACGTGTGCGTGTCTCTTTATATGCGAAAGCAACACACTGGATATTCATTACCCAGTCCCACAAGACATTATGACAGTGAAAGGAATAGTGGAAAATATACCAGAATGGCTTAAATCAATTATTCAGACTCAGAAGACTTTCTCGTGACCTAGTAAATGTTCAGCAAGAAGTTTGTTCACTGCTTCACGCTCGCGGTTCTATTCTTTGTACTCAGTTCTCCAATGACTTACGGCCTTGTTGACCGTTTAGTAAGCACAGTTGTTGGAATGGTTGCTCCCCATTACGTTGAGACACTACGCGTTTCAAGTGGCGGGTGCCCGACAACGTACGGTCTAGCCGTACACTCAGTAGTTTTCGGAGCAGTAGCATACTACCTCCTCCACTCCGCGTAAAACGAAATTGTTTAAATCCGCACACCCAAAACTAAGAATGAAGATCTTAGTGTTTGATACCGAAACTACGGGTCTCCCCGTAGATTCAAGTTTATCGGCTCCTCAATCTCCTAACAACTGGCCACACATTGTGTCCATTTCTTGGGCTGTTCTGGATTCTGCTACGAATACTGTTATGAAGACGCATTGTTATATAGTGAAACCTGGTAAGTGGACAATCCCTGAAGAATCGTCTCGTATTCATGGGATTACACAAGACAAAGCATTGGAGTTTGGAATCCCGCTTCAGGATGTTATGGAAGCATTCAATTGCGAACAGTGTGACATAATGGTTGCTCACAATTTAAAGTTTGACTTGAATGTTGTGATGAATGCCATCATTTGGGATTTAGGTATGAAAGACTTCAAGCCATTCCCGATAAGAAAGTTGTGTACGATGGAAATAGGTAAAGCAATGTGTAAGATTCCAGGGCGGTATGGGTACAAGTATCCTAAACTAAAAGAATTGTATGAGAAAGTGTTAGGTCATCCACCAAAATCTGAACAACTCCATAATGCTCTATTTGATACCCTCTATCTCTGTGAAATCATCCAGAAATCTGCGGAAATACGGATTCAAATGGGACTAGCATCAATACATATAAAGAATGAGAATCAAGCGGTACAACGGGCGGAAGGTCCCATTCAAACTGCCGGCCATACGGGAAACAAAGGAAGTACAGGTCCTATGGTGCGATGATGGTTGGGCTTATATCCCCCAAGTGAAGATTCGCCGTCACTTTGTGACAACGGATACAGATATACTGGAATACACTGAACAACCGTGGGAAGGTGTAGTTCCAGCAAAGGTTATGTACAGTGAACCAGTGACACTTTCAGTGTTCAACCATAAGAAAATGTGGATGGAGGTAGGGAACCAGTACTCGGAGTTGTACGTTATAGACGAGGTCTGAAAAAACTACCCGAACAACAAATGATAGCATTAGATGTTCTGTACATCGCGCTGGCCACTATATGTGTCCTAGCCATACTACAGATTTTTGCTTACGTAGCTACACGGGTACTGTATCCTCCGGAGCCCCAGATTATTTACCGGAATGTTCCTGTTCAAATGACTCAGCAGGCGCCTCCCCCGCCACCTCCTGTTCATTCACCTTTTCTCCAGCAGGGACCGCCTCAGCAGATGAAAAACGAACCGGCTTTAACTCAGTCAACTCAGGAACTAAAATTACCGGAGTATGAGCCGCGCAACTCAACTTCAGACTCTTTACGCGTGGACACCCAGCTCCCGGCTGGTCTTCAAACGGTCAATCCCCGAGACCTGCCTTAAAACTTTCAGTGTTCCCCAAACAACTGGAACTTCAGGATGGATCATATTTACATACGAAAACGCTATTCCCGTGTGTCTTTGGATGACCGCACAGGAGTGTCGTCGTATTCCCTGTATTGTCGATGAACGTATTTGTGGAGACACATTTCTACGTGCAGAAAAGATGGGTCCATTTGAATTCGTGATTTCTGATATATTCATCTTCAATTCTAACTGCGTATTTGCTTGCTCGACATTTGAACAGAGATATCATTGGTTAAAAGATCTTATGGATACATTCATATACCCTTCTAAATTCTCAGCTCAGTTTATTCACAAGAAGGATCTGAATAAGACTCATAAAATTAGAGGATACGAGGAACATCCAGATGAACCGGGTAAGCATGGATACTTTGTAGATTCAGATGATCGTCAAGAAATCATAAAGCTACCTATTCCAGATTGTTACGAAGTTTCGGGTGGAGGATACCTTCGTGTTCCCAATCTGAAAACGTCTGTATTCTTGCGTTCGAAAGGATCAACCTTCAAACTCAAATGTTCTAAGAACGATGATGGGTCTTGGACGATTCTGGAAAACATTCCTTCTATAGATTAAATGGCTCGTAAGGGTTCTGCTAAAAAACGTATGACTCGCCGTCGCAAGATGCGCGGAGGATACTATGGATTTGACGGTGCATTAGCGACTGGAGCAGCAAACTGGGGGCGCAGCTCTGAGATGGGAGAGTTTGTAGCCGATGGGGCTCGCGGCGGAAATAACGCTATTCTAGGCGCAGGCCGTAAACCGAAGCGATCTAAGAAGTCCCGCAAGACTCGTCGCCGTAAGATGCGTGGTGGTGGCAAGTACGGCGGTGTTTCAGCCTCTTTTGGTGGCGAGGGTGTAGCTGGTATGCCAAACTACACGGGTGTAACGTCTCGCGATAATCCCGGTATTCCTACGGGTGGGAAGTTTAATAACTATGGCGCAGACTCACTCAAGAATTCCGGAAGTTTTATAACGACTAAGTAAATAATGGACACATTGATTGCCGGTCTACTTTTTGCCGTAGTGGCAATTTATTTGTACCAGCGCCAACTTGCTGCAACAATTGCTTGGGTGATTTTAGGATACATCCTTGCTCACCACGTTGGTAAGCTGAGCCATACGTTATCTGTTCTAGTTGGCCTAGTGCTTGTGTACCTAATCTCAATGGTCACGAAGCATACGTATGAAGGGTTCGATGATAAGGAAGAGAAGGATGAGAAGCACGAGAAGGGAAAGGGGAAGTCTAAAGATGACGATCCTCAGCCTGCGCCTCCGAAGACGAATGATCCGCATGTAGATGTAGGTACAACGATTCTACATGCATATCGTAATTTAACTCCCGAGCAGATTGGTGGTATGCGCCGCGACACCAAAGAGCTCATGGGACTTCAGAAGGAGTTAATGGGTTCGTTATCTGAGATGAAACCTGCGATCGAGCAGGGAGCTGAACTTCTCAAGACGTTCAGTCAGTTTTTCGGTAAGGATGGTGCGCCGCCCCAGCAGGCGTAATGTATACGCTGCATACCATCGGCATACACATATACATGATATACTGGATCATTCGTAGCAATAAAAGGACCACCAATGGATTTGACAATACTTGTCCATTCGTGAACTTCCGACTTCAAAATCTGATAATAAATCCAGTCGTTCCACATACTAAATGTCTTATAAAGACCCATCACGCTGAATATAGACGGGGCTTCCCCATAATATACTGCTGAAATCAGAGTGATTAAGGGACTTATAACCATATCAATCCAAAGCATCACACGATCAATTAAAGTATCTTTTACAAATACCTTATTCATTTCAATGAACTCTTCAGCAGTTTCAAAATAGTCAGACCTACTCAGTATGATCGTTGAAAGGATCTGCGGAGTCACCCGATTTTTCACTGTCTGTTGGTTCGGGATCATCTATTACAAACCCATCTGAAGGAAATTCCGTCTCTTCTAACGTCTTGGGATCGAGATATAGCCAAGTAACATTTTTTGTATTAAACACTTCGTCTAGCCATTCCGTGGTAACACGCATACCAAACTCTACGTTCTCGTTTACCTGATTGGTATGGTCAAATACAGAACCATTCTCATGCTTAGAACCTACCCAAAGCCATGGAAGCGTACTTACAGGAACAAAGTTATCAACTACCTTTTCTGGAGAAAACAAAAAGGTGTCAATTCGACGACAGCAATGGAAGAACTGACGATATAGCCATGTAATAAAGAGCATTTACTTTAGTAAGTTGAATCCTGTGAAAGCGGTAGAGCACCTACCTCATCCTTCAGAGTAGATACTAGGCGGTCACGGTTCTTCAAGTTATCTCCAGTTAGAGACGCAAACCCTTCACGCATCGCAAGTCCTACCTGACGATCAATACCTAAACCTAAGGAGATAGACGTGGCGAGTGCGACCATGATAAACGGTGTCGCAACAATCGCCCAAGAAACTACTCCAAGGTCAACCGAGCACAGGGCATCTAGAATCACAACACCGGCCACACCCATCACTACCTTCGCGGCAGCGGTAGCGTATAAGCTTAATGACAGATCCAGACCTATGTGTACCGCAATGTACAGAAGGTAGAGAAGGGCGGGCGGGCAGAGCGCATCAATGAAACGCATCTTAAGGTTATTTACATTCATACAACAAAAATGAACAGCCACATCCAGACAATTATTGAATTGACCGGATGTTCCGAAGATGATGCGATGCGGGTGTATGCGGAAACCAATGATGTTGAGGATGCGGTCGATAAACTACTACCGCCCGCTAAAAACATGGCTCGGAAATACTATGAGGCTATACGGCCAGTAAGGACATATACTGAAGAAGAAAAGCAGATTAAGACATTACGCGATACTCTTAAGAAGATGGATGATGAGCGACTTACTTCGTTAAATCCACGCGGCTTCGTGGCACCAGACGCGCAGAATAACCACCACGCAGGAACGGTTCAACAAAGTAATTATGGTCAGGAATGTCAGCAACCCGCTCTTCAATTAGAGGCTCAAATACCGGAAATTGCTTGTCTGTTACCGTCTGAATACTCTTCCGATTCGCAGTCGAATGTCCGAACATAACACGGCTCTGATCATCAATGCCTTCTAAGCTTCCCATTCCAAGGTTAGGCGTTGTTGCGAACGGGCGAGCAAATACCTGTTTGGGTCCCTTCATACGAACCGTTCCGGGAGCACCGAACAGAAGTTCAGAATGGGTATCAATCGCACATCCTCCCTCAGGAGAATTGCCGTAGTTACCGTGAGGAATTAGACCGGGAATGGATGCCGCTACCGCCCAATCGTTTCCACATCCGGAAGGAGTAGCTGACTTCAGTCCGGCCGTATTGGCTTCATTCTGAGCTACATCTCGAGAAGCCTCACCCTGCCGAGTGTTGGCGTACATGAACGGTAGTCCATAGTTAGACGACATCTTATTACTATAAAACGAATTTAACTCATCCGAAGTTAATTTAAGTAACTATGTTGCTCCAACCTTGTGATTGGCTGGAGAACGATGCGAACTATAAGTACGTTGTTGATGTATTTGGTAGACTGGATGACGATCGCGTCGCAAAAGTCCGGCTTACTGGATTCCAGCCTTACTTCTATCTCCGATCAGTAGATGGTGAAACGCCACAAATTATTCATTCCGCTATTGAAGCTGCTTGGGGTAAGTCTATGCGAGGACTAAAAATTACTCAGGAATTCAAGCTGGATGCTATGCGAGGTTTCAGTGGACTGAAACCAATCAAGGTTTGGAAGCTTGTGTTTCCGGCAATTTGGATGTTCAAGACAGCTCTGAAAACTCTCAAAGATGGAATGAAGATTGGAGATCGGAAGATTCGTCTTGAAGATATTTATGAAGCTAATCTTCCTCCATTCATTCGACTGTTTCATGAGCTAGACATTTCTCCAGCATCACCGATTTCGTTTGAAGGTGATGAAGAAGAGCCGGACGATGATGAGAATGTAGATGTCATGTTCGTGGTGGATTACAGAGATATTACACCTGAACCCAGTGCCAATATCCCATTGTATGCCGCTGCATATGATATCGAGACGTATTCGGCATCTGGAAACTTTCCAGTCTCGTCAAACCCTGAAGACGAGATTATTCAGATTGGAGTGAGCTTTCGGTACACTGACGACATGCTCACTTCGTACAAGCGCTTCGTCTTCGTGTCAGGAACATGTACTCCTTCTAAGGATGACACAGTTACGTTTGTGAGCTGTCGTAACGAGAAGCATTTGCTTGAAGAGTTTCAGAAGTGTGTAAGGTTTGAGAATCCCGATATCTTGGCAGGGTACAATACATTCGGCTTTGATGATGGATATATTGCCGATCGTGCAGAATTTCGTAACCTAACTCTTCGTCTAGGCCGTGTCGAAAATAAGTGGAAGAATTCCGAGTGTGCTCCTACGGTAAAAAAGACATTTGAACTGGCTTCTGGGAAGTTTGCAGTTCGGTATTTGGAGATTGATGGTAGGTTGGCTGTAGATCTGCTTCTCAGCGTCCGGCGCGAACAAAACTTGGATTCTTATAAGTTGGATAGTGTAGCAAACACATTCCTGCGCGACAAGGTTACAAAAATTGAACGTATTGATGACTTGACTATCAAGATTTATACGAAGAGTACTCGTGGTCTGTTTGTAGGAAACCTAGTTAGGTTTGATGTTATGACAAATACTACAAATCCTTATCGGGAAGGAGAAAAGTTCCAAGTTGTCCAAAAAGAAGATAGGTCATTTATCGTCAAGTCAGACACTCAGATTCTACACGATTTGAATCCAGACGAAATCTCTAAGCTAGAATGGTCGTTTTCGAAAGACGATACGTCAGCTCAAGAAATGTTCGCATCTCATCGCGGATCGGCAGATGACCGAGCTGTGATTGCGAAGTACTGTATTCAGGACTGCGATCTTGTTCTGACTCTTATGGCTAAGCTAGATACTCTTGTCAATGCTCGCGGAATGTCTGACGTATGCAGAGTTCCAGTCCAGTACATCTTCCTACGTGGTCAGGGTATCAAGATTTACTCAGCCGTAGTCTACAATGCTTCTAAACGTAACCAGATCATCATGACGCAGGAAGGTCTAGAAGGCAATGCCTCGTACGAAGGTGCTATCGTCCTTCCTCCTAAGATTGGGATGTATCTAGACCAGCCAATCCCTGTTCTTGATTTCAATTCGCTGTACCCGTCCAACATGATCGCATACAATCTATCGCCGGATACTCTGGTGTATGTGAAAACATTCTCAGCCGCCGGAAAGAAGCTTAAGCATGAAGGACCCGACGGTGCTGACCTTATTGCCGAAGGGTACAAGATTGATGAAGTATCATACGATACGTTCGGAGACGATAAAGTTCCTAATGGTCGTGTCGTATGTGGATTCGTCCAGCCAAACTCTGATCCTCGCACTGTAGGTGTACTGCCTTTGACTCTAGATCTATTGCTAAAAAAGCGTAAGGAGACACGTAAGTTGATGGAGAAGACGGAGGATGATGCGCAGAAATCTGTACTGAATGGTCTTCAGTTGGCATACAAGGTTGTAGCCAATTCAGTGTACGGTCAGTGTGGGTCACGCACCTCACCTATTCGTAAGTTGGAGGTTGCGGCATGCACCACTGCTGTCGGTCGTCAGAAAATATATGATGCTAAGAAGATCGTAGAAACAGAATTTGGGGGAGAGATTGTGTATGGAGACACAGACTCTATCTTCGTGAAATTTGCCACAAAGGATCTAGGGGAAAGCATCGAGCTAGGTAAGAAGGCAGCTGAACGAATTACCGCTTCGGGTCGAAAGGCACATAAGATTGAGTATGAGAAAACGTTCTACCCGTTCATTCTGTTCTGCAGGAAACGGTATGTAGGTATGATGTACGAAGACGATATCACAAAGTGTAAGCGCAAGACCATGGGTGTCGCACTAAAGCGACGCGATAATGCTCCTATCGTCAAGGATATTTTCGGAGGAGCGCTGGATTCCCTCATGGAACATCGAAACATTAAACTGGCCGAGAAACTGGTGAAGGATATGCTTGTAAAAGTCATGAAGAACGAATATCCTCTGGAAAAGTTTATCTTGTCCAAGCAGTTGCGCGATGATTACATTACGGCACTAACGCCCGAGTGGTTAAAGGAACTACAATGTAGGGTTGATGAATATGTAGCTGAAAAACAAGCTGAAAATCCTAAGGCGAAGATTAAGATTGAACATGCTGAATACATTTCAGAAGCAAAACTAACTAAGAAATTAGCATTTAATCGTCTAAACACTCTTGTAGAGTTTTATGGTGTCTCAAGGCTCTCAACATCAATCGCACACAGAACTTTGGCAGACAGGATGGAAGAACGTGATGCAGGTAATAAGCCACAAGTCGGCGACCGGTTGGCGTACATTTACGTGGCGAACCGATCAGACAATAAGAAGCAAGGCGATAAGATTGAGCATGTAGATTATGTTCGTGAAAAGAAGCTCAAGCCGGACGTATAGTTTTACG